>MDTA01144273.1_pt1 | contig 26862 bp, 27 predicted proteins | sample 811151 | NCBI WGS metagenome assembly MDTA01 (sample SAMN05326648, study PRJNA326480) | marine metagenome | isolation source: seawater | place: Indian Ocean: South | collected 2010 | reverse complement strand
CTAAATTGTTCTAATTTGGGCAATCAAATTAAATTAATGAAGCGCACCCCAGTTATCACCAATATTTAAATCAACTGTCAAAGGTATTGAAAAAGAATGATGATCACTTTCGGCTACACTTGACATCTCATTTATGATTATTTGGCTTATTTTTTTTGCTTCATTTTTAGGAGCTTCAAAAATCAATTCATCATGAATTTGTAATAACATTTTAGTTTTATAAGTTTTAAGAGTTTTTGCCAATTTTATCATTGCAAGCCTCATGATTTCTGAAGCAGAGCCTTGAATTGGGGCATTGATTGCTGCACGTTCTTGAAAATTTCTAATATTAAAATTTTTATCATTTATATTTATAAAATGAGATTTTCTTCCAAAAATATTTAGTACGAACCCACTTTTTCTGCAAAACTTAATTGTATTATTCATATAAGTTTTAATTTCTGGAAATCTTAAAAAATATGCACTTAAAAATTCTTCTGCTTCATGGTTAGAAACATTAATTTGTTTTGCTAATCCATACTGTGAAATCCCATAAATAATCCCAAAATTTATTGCTTTTGCTTTTCGTCTTTGATCTTGATTTATTTTTTTAATATCAATATTAAATATTTGACTAGCTGTTAAAGAGTGAATATCTATATTCTTTTTAAAAGCTTTTTTAAGTTCTTTTACATCTGCAAGATCAGCTAAAATTCTCATTTCAATCTGATTATAGTCTGCTGAAATTAGAACATGATCTTTTTTAGCTATAAAAGCTTTTCTTATATCCTTTCCATCATCTGATTTAATTGGAATATTTTGTAAATTTGGATCGCTTGATGCTAATCTTCCTGTTGTAGTTGCTGCTAACAAAAATGATGTATGAACTCTTTTTGTATTTGGATTTATATGCTCGGGTAAAGAATCTGAATATGTATTCTTTAATTTAGATGTTTGCCGCCAATCTAACACTAATTGTGGAAATTTATGGCCTTTAAATGCTAGATCCTCTAAAACTGAAGCGCTTGTTGCAAAGCTACCTTTTTTTGTTTTTTTTAAACCTGCAATTTTAAGATCATTATAAATAATTTCACCAAGTTGTTTTGGAGATGCAATATTAAACTCTTTTTTTGATATTTTAAAAACTTCTTTTTGAATTTGTTTTATTTTTTTTTCAAATTTAATTGACAAAAGTTTTAAAAAATTATTATCGATTTTTATACCTTCTGTCTCCATATGAGCTAATATTTTAATCATTGGTTTTTCAAAAATTTCGTAAATATTCACCATTTTTTCTTCTTTAAGGCCTTTGCTGAATTTTTTATATAATCTAAAAGTAATATCAGCATCCTCTGCAGCGTAATCCTTTGCTTTTTCTAAATCTACTTCACTAAATTTTATTTCTTTTTTTCCTGTTCCAACTATTTCTTTAAAAGAAATTGACTTATGACCTAAATGAATTTCTGATAATGTATCCATATTGTGTCTATTTTTTCCAGCATCTAATACATATGACATTAACATTGTATCTTCCATTGAGGAAAGATCGATGCCATGTTTTAAAAATACAATGTAATCAAATTTAATATTTTGACCAATCTTTTTTATACTTGGGTCTTCTAATAAGGGTTTTAGTTTTCTTAAAACTATTTTTTTATCAATACATTTCTTTGAATTATGACCAAGAGGTATGTAACATGCTTTACCAATTCTTGAACTCATTGAAATACCAACCAATTCAGCCTGGTGCGGATCTAGCGAACTTGTTTCGGTATCAATTGCAACTTCACCTACCTCCTCTGCGTCTTTAACCCACTTATCAATTTCGTTAACATTATTTATTAAATAATATTCATCTTTTTTAATTTTTTTTTCTATCTTATCTGAAATCTTATTTTTTTTTATAGTCTCTAAATCTGGCTCTCCATAAGCTGAGATGGCAGAACTAAGAAGTCTATTAAACTCCATTTCTCTTAAGAATTTATAAAGTTTATTTTTATCAATTTTTTTTAGTTCAAACTCTGCTAATTCTCTCTCAACCGGCGCGTCGTTTTTTAAAGTGACTAATTTTTTACTTATTAAAGCTTTATCTTTATTTTGAATAAGTGTTTCTCTTCTTTTGTTTTGTTTAATTTCACCAGCTAATTTAAGAAGCTTTTCTAAATTTCCATACTTATTTATTAATTCTGCCGCGGTCTTTACACCAATTCCTGGTACACCAGGAACATTGTCACTACTATCTCCTGCTAAGGCCTGAACATCAATTACCTTAGTTGAGTCAACGCCAAATTTATTTTGTATATCATCTTCAGATATGAATTTATTTTTCATAGGATCGTAAATTCGAACATTTTTTTTGAGCAATTGCATAAGATCTTTATCAGAGGAAACAATTGTTACTTTTGCACCCTGTTTTAAAATTTGATCAGCATATGTTGCTATTAAATCATCAGCCTCATAATTTTGAAGTTCTACTGATGGAAGATTAAATGCTAAAACTGATTTTCTAATATAATCAAACTGTGGAGCAAGATCCTCTGGGGCTTCGGATCGGTTTGCTTTATAATCACTATAAATTTCATTTCTAAAAGTCTTTCTTGCCGAGTCAAATATCACTGCAAAATGTGTTGGCTTTTGTTGATTTTGATCTGATTTAGAGTCCTCAAGAAGTTTGAAAAGCATACTACAAAAACCACTAACTGCACCTGTAGGTAATCCATCACTTTTTCTCGTAAGCGGCGGAAGGGCATAATATGCTCTAAAAATATATCCCGAGCCATCTACTAGATAAAAATGATCATTTTTTTGAATTTTGCTCATTGTAATTTAATATAGATTATCAATTAAAATAAGAGTATTATTTTTTATGGAACATATAAAGCAAAATACTCATGCTCATATAATAAAATCTATACTAGTTATTTTTGTATGTTCTTTGATACTTGCAATTTCAGCAAAAATTAAAATTCCTTTCTATCCAGTGCCTATGACAATGCAAACTTTTGTTGTTTTATTTATTGGAATAAGTTTTGGATATAAGATTGGATTAGCTGCTGTTTCTTTGTATCTTTTTGAGGGAATTATGGGTTTACCAGTTTTTTCTAATTCTCCAGAAAGAGGTGTTGGATTAGTTTATTTTACAGGTCCAACTATGGGTTATTTGATCGGATTTTTAACTGCATGTTATTTTGCGTCATTAATTAAGGAAAATGAAAGTCACTTCAAAATTTTTCTAAAACTTGTTTTGTCTGTTTCAACAATTTATATTCTTGGTCTTTTATGGCTTGGAAATTTGATTGGATGGGATAAACCTATTTTACAATTAGGTGTAGTGCCTTTTTTACTTGCAGAAATAACAAAAATAACTCTTTTAACTGTTATTTTTAAAAAGATATTTAAATTAAGAAAATTTATTTAGGCGATCTTTTAGATAATATTCTTTGCAACGTTCTTCTATGCATTTTTAATCTTCTAGCAGTTTCTGAAACATTTCTGTTACACAATTCAAATACTCTATGGATATGCTCCCATTTAACCCTATCGGCTGACATAGGGTTTTCTGGAGGTGCAGCTTTTTTTGATGGGTCTGCCAATAATGCTTTTTCAACATCATCAGCATCAGCAGGTTTTGCTAAGTAATCAATAGCACCTTCTTTTATGGCTGCTACCGCTGTTGGAATATTTCCATATCCCGTTAACATTATAATTCTACTTGAAGCGTTTGACTCTTGAATTTGTTTGACTACCTCTAAGCCGTTTCCATCACCTAATCTTAAGTCAACCACAGCGAATCCTGGTTTTTTCATTTTGACAGAATCGATGCCTTTTTGTACACCCTCAGCTTGAATAACCTCAAAACCCTTTTTTTCCATAGCTCTAGCTAAGCGCTCCCTAAAAGGATTGTCATCATCGACTATTAGTAACGATTTGTTCTCAAAATCGCTTAAATTTTGCAAAGTTGGCTCTGTTTTCATGAGTTTTATATGGTCACTTTTTTCCACAATTCAAGAGGTGATTATTTACTTTACATTGAATAATTATTGAATTAATTGCTGCAATTACTAAAGTTTTAAATAAAAACTTTTTTTTGTTAAATTTTTTTAGGGAGCATTTAATATGCAAAAATTTAAGTCAGTTGAGGATCTAATAAATCAACTGAGACCTGATAAGCCAGTTTATTGTATCAGAAAGAAATCAATTCTTTCTGCCTCAAAGTACTTTCAAAAAAAATTTCCAGGTGATATTTTATACGCAGTTAAAACTAATCCAAATTCCGAAGTTATAAAAACCCTCTTAAAAAGTGGGATAAGCCAATTTGATATTGCTTCAATTGCAGAAATAAAAGCAGTAAGAAAATTTAGTCAAACAGCTAAATGCTCTTATATGCATACTGTCAAAAGTAGAGAAAGTATAAGTGAGGCTTACTTTAAATATGGGGTAAAAACATTTGCTCTAGATACTAAAGATGAATTAATCAAAATTATTGAAAGTACAGGCGGTGCTAAAGATTTAGAATTATTTGTTAGAGTGGCAGTATCTAATGAACATGCTGAAATAGATTTATCAAAAAAATTCGGTGCGCTAAGCTCAGAAGCTGTCGGTTTATTTAGATTAGTTAAGCAACACTCCAAACAAATTGGTTTGAGTTTTCACGTTGGATCTCAATGTATGCACCCTATTTCTTATCTAAAAGGAATTAAAGAACTTAAAAATATTATTAAAAAGACAAAAATTAATCCTGACTACATAAATATTGGTGGAGGTTTTCCCACAATTTATCCAGATTTAATTCCTCAGTCTTTAGATAACTATATAAATGAGATTAAAAAAGGTTTAAAAGATTTGAAAATAGACAATAAAGTAAAAATTATTTGTGAACCTGGAAGAGCCTTAGTCGCAGAAAGTGGCTCAACAATCGTTAGGGTAAATTTAAGAAAAAAACAAAAACTTTATATTAATGATGGAACTTATGGAACACTCTTTGACGCTGGAACGCCAAATATAGTTTTTCCATCAAAATTAATAAAAGATAATTCAAATAAAATTATTTCAAAAAAACTTACCGCCTTTGATTTCTATGGTCCTACTTGTGACAGTATGGATTATATGAAAGGTCCTTTTCTGCTTCCAAATAATATAAAAGAAAATGACTATATAGAACTAGGTCAACTAGGTGCTTACGGACTAACTTTTAGAACTGAGTTTAATGGTTTTTACTCTAATGAAATTTTTGAAGTTGAAGATAATCCGATAATGACGCTTTATGATAAAGATTTGAATAAAGCTAATTTGGTTGCTTAATGTCAAAAAAAAACAATCTTGGACATAATAGTAAAAAAGATTTACTTAAAAATCCAGTCGAACACATAGATATAACTTCTTTTGACTCGCGAAAAATTATTGCTTCAATGAGCAAAATGTCTTTTGTCTCAAGAGAAACCGCTAATGCAGCAAATATTTTCAATGAAATGCTTGCAGACAAAAATTGTACTATTTTTCTTACACTAGCTGGATCAACGTCTGCTGCTGGATGTATGGATATTTATAGAGACATGATAAAGTACAACATGGTAGACGCAGTAGTTGCCACTGGAGCTTCTATAATTGATATGGATTTTTTTGAGGCTCTCGGATTTAAACATTATCAAGGCTCTCAATTTCAAGATGATAAGGTTTTAAGAAAAAATTATATCGATCGTATTTACGATACCTATATTGATGAGGACGAGCTACAAGCCTGTGATAAAAAAATTTGTGAAATAGCTGATAAGTTGGAGCCAAAAAGTTATACATCTAGAGAATTTATTCATGAAATGGGTAAATTTTTAAAAAAAAACTCTGTTAAGAAAAATTCACTTATAGAAACAGCATATGATAATAATGTGCCGATTTTTTGCCCTGCATTTACAGACTCTAGCGCAGGCTTTGGCCTAGTAATTCATCAAGAAAAAAATCCAAAAAAACATATTACAATTGATTCCATAAGAGAATTTAGAGAACTCACAGAAATAAAAATTAAATCCAAAACTTCAGGCCTTTTTATGATTGGTGGAGGAGTGCCTAAGAATTTTATACAAGATACTGTTATTTGTGCAGAACTCTTAGGAAAAGATGTTGAAATGCATAAATATGCAATACAAATAACTGTGGCAGATTCAAGAGATGGAGCATGTAGTAGTTCAACCTTAAAAGAGGCGAGCTCATGGGGAAAGGTAGATGTTGCAAAAGAGCAAATGGTATTTGCTGAGGCTACAAGTGTATTACCACTAATAGCAAGTGACGCCTTTCATAAAGCTGAGTGGAAAACTAGAACAAGAAAAGAATTTTCAAAAATTTTTGGATAAAAAATTGAAATATTTATCAAATAAAAACGGTTTTCTCGGAGTAGATAATAATTTTAGCTTCAAAGAGAAAGTTGTAATTGTTCCTTTTGGGCTTGAAAAAACAGTAAGTTATGGAGGTGGAACTAAAAATGGACCAAAAAAAATAATTGATGCTTCCCATCAAGTTGAATTATATGATGAAGAGTTAAACTGTGAACCATATAAGAGAATTGGAATCAAAACATTAAAACCATTCAAGATTGATAAAAAAATCAACAAAGCTCTAGATAAAGTTGCAACAATAAACAATAATATTTTAAAAAGAAAGCTTTTCCCTTTTACGCTCGGTGGAGAACACTCTATCACTGCTGGCTGTATTAGACCATTTGTAAAAAAAAATAAAAAAATTTGTATTTTACATTTTGATGCCCACGCAGATTTAAGAGAAAGTTATAATGGTCAAAAATTTTCTCACGCTTCAGCAATTAGAAGATGTCTAGACTACAATAATGTCACGGTAATTTCTTTCGGTATAAGAAATATTTCACAAGGTGAAATATCATTTTTAAAAAAGAATAAATCTAGAATTAGTATTTTTTGGGCCAAAGATAAAAAAAAATGGAATCTTAAAAAATTCAAAAAAATGATCAAGGGCAAAACAGTGTATTTAACTTTTGATGTAGACAGCTTTGATTCCAGTATTATGCCTGCAACTGGCACACCTGAACCAGGTGGTCTAGCTTGGGATGAGTCTTTAGATATAATTAAAATAGCTGCTAAAAATTCAAATATTGTTGGCGCAGACGTAAATGAATTAGCGCCTATCAAAGGGTTTGAATCATATAATTTCTTAGTTGCGAAATTAGTTTATAAGATAATATCTTATAAATTTTTGTATTAATCATATAGGCTTAAAAGTTTTTAATAATAATCTAAATGGAATAAGCATTAATAAAGCAACAAAAATTTTTACACCAAGGTCTCCTAAAGATAAAGTAATCCACGGGACACCTGTTCCATAGAATGATATTGAAAAAAATATGAATGTATCAACAGTTGAACCAACCATAGAGGAAGTTAGTGGCGCTACAAACCATTTTTTTCTTCTTAAAGTATGAAAAATTTGTACATCCAACATCTGAGCTGTTATGAAAGCAAAGCCAGAACCAATAGCAATTCTAATAGAAATTAGATCTGCAAAGTCTGTAGAAAATAAAATAGAGAAACCAATCCCAATCAAAAATCCAAAATACACAATCTGCCTAGCAACAATTTTTCCAAAAGATCTATTAGCAAGATCAGTAATCAAAAAAGCTATTGGATAACTAAAGGCCCCATAGGTTAGTATCTCATTAAGTCCATAATAATTAATTGGAAACTGAACAAGATAATTAGAGGATAAAACTACAATCCCCATCAATAATGACAAAGAAATAAAAGTTTTGTTCATTAAGCTGTTTTAGACTGAGATACTTTTTTTTCAAATGGAGACTTTATAAGTAAGTTTTTTTTCAACTTCCTCAATCTTGGAGACAAGTTTTTATTTTTAACAGATTTCAAAAACTCATCAAAACTTCCTTTTTTATCAACAGATCTAACGCCTGCATTACTTACAGTTAATTTTAAGCTTCTTTTTAAAAGTTCACTGGTAAATTTTACTTTTTTTAAGTTTGGTAAAAATCTTCGTTTAGTTTTATTGTTAGCATGACTAACATTATGACCTTTCATTGGAATTTTACCGGTAAGTTCACATTTTTTTGGCATATCAAAATAGCTTATATAAGCTTAGTTAAGTGTCGCGTCAAGTTTAATAGATTTAAGACGCTGTTTTTTTTCCAACTATTTCACTGAAATTCTTTACTCCGTCTTTTAATAATATTTCTTTGAGCTCTTTTTTGATCATGTTAACTATATTTGGACCCCTGTAAACCATTCCTGTGTAAAGTTGAACATAATCAGCACCTGCCAAAAACTTTTCATAAGCTGTTCTACCAGAATCAACACCTCCTACGCCAATAATTTTTATTTTTCCTTTAAGAATTTTGTAAAATTCATGTATTAATTTTGTAGACTTTTCTTCAATTGGTTTTCCTGACAATCCTCCTTTTTGATGTTTTTGAATATTTTGAAGATTATCTCTATTCATTTCAGATGAGTTTGAAATTATTACAGCCTCAATATTATTATTTAATAAAACCTCTGAAATTTTACCAATTTCTTCATTTTGAATATCTGGTGAAATCTTAACAACTATCGGTACTTTTGTATTTAAGCTTTTTTTCTCAAGATTAATTGCTTTAAGTAAATCATCAAGCTTTGTTTTATTATGAAAGCTTCTAAGATCTTGCGTATTGGGAGAAGAAATATTTATTGTAATATAATCAGCAACCTCATAAAAAATTTTCAAGCAATCTAAATAATCTTTTAATCTATCTTTTGAATCTTTATTTGGTCCTATATTAACTCCAAGTAATCCAATTTTACTATTAGATTTAATTCTATCTACGACATTTTTAGCACCAAGATTATTAAATCCAAGTCTATTAATTAAAGCTTGATCTTCAACTAATCTAAATACTCTTGGTTTCGGATTCCCATACTGCTTAAGAGGAGTAACTGTTCCAACTTCTACAAAACCGAATCCAAGTCTAAACAATGAATTATATACTTCAGCATTTTTGTCAAAACCTGCGGCAATACCAATAGGATTTTCCAAATCCTTAGAAAATAATTTCGTTCTAAAAATAGGATTATCTTTATCTTCGTCAAAGATGTTGGATACAAAATTTAGTTTTAATGATTTTATAGCAAGATTATGTGCTGTCTCTGGATCTAGTTTGAAAATTAATGATCTTATATTTGAAAACATTATTTTATTTTTTCCATTATAAGATTTTTTGTTTCATTAACACCAAAAAAACTAATAAAAAAACCTATCCTCGGTCCATTTTCATCTCCAAAAACAACCTCATAAATTAATTTAAACCATTCTCTTAAATTTTCTGAATAACCGTTCTCTTTCCCGGTTGTATATATAAGAGTCTGTATTTCCTCTGGCGACATTTTATCATTACATCTATCAAGTACTTGAATTAAAGCTTGAAGTGCTAATTTTTCTGTTTCATTTGGAGTTTTATAATTTTTTTGAGATTTGATAACTTCTTTAAAATATTTGATTGCATAACCAACTAAATTATCAAAAATTTTATAATTTTCTTGAACAATATCTTCTTTATATCTTTTAACAAATTTCCATAATAATTCCTTATTATCTGCATTACTAGTTTCAACCAGGTTTAAAAGCATAGAAAAAGACATAATTATATCTTCTTTTGGCACTTTGGAATTATGTACATGCCAAACTGGATTCATTAACAATTGTAGCTCATTTTGTGTTTTTGCTTTTTCTATAAAATCCAAATATTCATCGACAGCTTTTGGAACAATTTCTTTATAAAGTTTTTTAGCCCTTTTTGGATTTTGATACATATATAACGATAAACTTTCTGGAGAGGCATACCTGAGCCATTGATCAATTGTAATTCCATTTCCCTTAGATTTTGAAATTTTTTCACCTTTCTCATCTAAGAATAATTCGTAAGCAAAACCTGATGGATTTTTTTTCCCAATCAATTTGATTATTTTTGTAGATAAAATTGCACTCTCTATAAGGTCTTTACCATACATTTCAAAGTCTACATCCAGAGCGTACCATCTCATAGCCCAATCAACTTTCCACTGTAATTTACAGTTTCCATCAAGAATACTGGACTCTAATTTTTTTCCTGCATTATCAAAAATAATCTTAGATTTCTTCTTATCTATCTCTAGGACAGGAATTTCTAAAACACGCCCAGTTTCAGGACAAATTGGTAAAAAGGGACTATAAGTTTTTTGACGTTCTTTACCTAGAGTAGGTAGAATTGTATTCATGATATCATCATAATGTTCCAGTATTATTAATAAAGTTGAATTAAAAAAACCAGACTTATAAAGTTTAGTTGAGCTTTTAAAATTGTATTTAAAATTAAAATTATCCAAAAAGGTTTTTAACATTTCATTATTATGGTCCCCAAAACTTTTAAACTTATTAAATGGATCAGGTATTTGAGTTAATGGTTTATGTAAATTTTTTTCTAATAATTCTTTTTGTGGAATGTTTTCTGGAATTTTTCTTAGTCCATCCATATCATCTGAAAATGTAATTATTTCAGTAGGAATATTAGTCAGATGCTTAAGTGCATTTACCATCATAGAGGTTCTGGCAACTTCTCCAAATGTGCCTATGTGGGGAAGACCACTTGGACCATACCCAGTTTGTAAAATAATTTTTCCCTTCTTTTCAATAAATTGCTTTCTTTCTCTTAGTATTTTTTTGGCCTCTACGAAAGGCCAAGCACTTGTTTTATCTAAATTTTCTTTTTTAATCATGAATAATTCAAATTTAATCTTAAATTCGCGATTTACTTAATTCTTATAGAGTTGAAATTTATTTACCATAAAATAATGTCCTTTCAAAATGTCAAATTATAAAACTGTTTTTTTTACTTTAGGTATTCTTCAAATAATTCTTGGAGTTTTTATGTTGATACCAATAATTCCTCAATTAATTTATAGCGAAATTGATTCATCATTTTTAGGTGCATCAATAGTAACTATAATATTTGGAACACTTTTTTTCTTGTCAAATTTAGACCATAATAAAAAGCTGAATCTTCAACAAGCGTTCTTATTGACTGCGTTATCTTGGCTGAGTATTGCTATTTTTAGTTCTTTACCTTTCATTTTTTCAAATCTTAACTTTTCATTAACCAATGCTTTTTTTGAAAGTATGTCTGGAATAACAACTACAGGATCTACAGTAATTTCAGATTTGGAAAACGCCCCCAAAGCAATATTATTTTGGAGAGCAATTCTTCAATGGCTTGGAGGAATAGGTGTAATTGTAATGGCGATAACTTTAATGCCAATAATGAATGTTGGGGGGATGCAATTATTTAAAATTTCTAATAACGACTCATCTGAAAAAATTCTTCCAAAGTCTAAAGAGATAGCTTTAAGACTAATCTATATTTACACAATTTTAACAGCAATCTGCGCTACTACTTATTATATTTTGGGAATGAATATTTTTGATAGTTTAACTCATTCTATGACAACTATAGCTACTGGTGGATTTTCTAATTATAATGAGTCTATTGGTTATTTTAACAATCTTCCGATCGAAATATCAGCAATGATTTTTATCATTTTAGGAAGCTTTCCTTTTATTGTTTATATAAAATTTTTAAGTGGAGACAAAAAAATCTTATTTTCTGACATTCAAATAAAAACTTTTTTAAAAATTATATTAATAAGTGTTATAATTTTGTCTTTATATTTATTCATAAATAATCAAACTGAACTTAGTTTGAGATTTGTATTTTTCAATGTAATATCAATTTTAACAGGCACAGGTTACGTTAATGCACAATTTGACAATTGGGGTAGCTTTCCATTAGTTTTATTTTTAATTCTTATGTTTATAGGAGGCTGTGCTGGCTCAACAACTTGCGGTGTAAAAATATTTAGAATTCAAATATTATATACTTTTATATCTAATCAACTAAAAAAAATTATTTACCCAAAAGGTATTTTTGTTTTAAAATATGATCAAAATCCCGTAGATGATAAGTTTATTGCTTCAATTGTATCATTTATCTACATGTACTTAATTATTTTTTTTATAATTACTACTTTATTGTCTCTTACTGGTCTCGATTTTATCACTTCAATTTCAGCTGCTGCTACTTCAATTTCAAATGTCGGTCCTGGACTTGGAACTTATATAGGACCCAATGGAAATTTTTCTAGCTTACCTGATATTTCTAAATGGATACTTTCAATCGCAATGATTTTGGGTAGACTGGAACTATTTGCTATATTAGTATTATTCTTACCTTCTTTCTGGAGAAATTAGAAAATGTTAGAATTAAAAAAACAATCATTATCCGAAACTTTTTCAGTTTATTTTGACACAAGAATGTTAAAAATTTTATTATTAGGAGCTATTTCTGGATTTCCATGGGTATTGATTGGTAGCAGTCTTAGTCTGTGGTTAAAGGAAGATGGATTAAGTAGATCGACTATAGGTTGGGCAGGACTAATATTTGGTGTTTATGCTTTTAATTATTTATGGGCACCTTTAGTGGATAGGGTCAAAATACCATTCTTGACTAAGAAACTTGGTCATAGAAGAGGTTGGATAGTTTTAATGCAATTAATAATTTTATTATCTTTAATAGGTTGGAGTGTAATTAATCCTAGAGAAGATTTGGTGATTGTTATAAGTGTAGGTCTTATTATTGCTATCGCATCATCCACTCAAGATATAACTGTTGATGCCCTTAGAATTGAGCAAATCGGTGAAAATGAAGGGAAATCGATGGCTGCTGGAGCAGCAATGGCAGTTGTTGGTTGGTGGACAGGATATAAACTTGGAGGAGTATTATCTTTATTCTCAGCTGAATACTTTCAAAATCTTGGCTTTGAAAATTACTGGCAAACAACATTTTTAATTTTGGGTATCTTAGTGATTGTAATGAATATTTGCTTGATGTTTGTAAATGAGGCAGAAAATAGTGAGAGATACAGTAAACAAAAAGAAAACGATAATTTAATTTTAAATAGGTTTCATAAAGAAAGTTTTATAACTAAATTTTTGACCTGGGTAGGAGGAACTATAAGCGGACCAATATTAAGTTTTTTCAAAAAAAATGGTTTTTCTATAGCAATTGGGATTTTGGGTTTTGTTTTTTTATTTAAAGTTGGTGAAGCATTTCTTGGAAGAATGTCTATTATTTTTTATAAGGAAATAGGATTTAGTAAATCAGATATAGCTATATATTCAAAAACACTTGGTTGGATTACGACAGTTATATTCACTCTACTAGGCGGATTGTTTGTTATAAGATCAGGGGTTTTAAAAGCAATGTTTTTTGCTGGTATAATTATGGCAAGCACGAATTTATTATTTAGTGTCCTAGCCTGGAGTGAAAAATCTGAGCTCCTTTTTGCTATAGCGGTAATTTTTGATGATATAGCAGCAGCTTTTGCTACAGTTGCATTTGTAGCTTTCATTTCTTTGTTAGTTGATAGAGCTTACACAGCAACTCAATACGCGCTTTTAGCATCCATAGGAACCGCAGGTAGAACTACATTGGCATCTTCTTCAGGTGCTCTTGTAGATTGGCTTAATGGAGATTGGGGAATATTTTTTATTTTAACTGCTTTAATGGTTATTCCATCTTTGATAATTTTATGGATTATGAGAAATAAACTACAGATTAGTGAAAAATAATTTTTTTAATTTACCTGTTGCAAATATTCATTCTAAGCCTACATCACGTTCTGAGGTTATATCTCAAATTCTATATGGAGAGAAATTTAAAATTTTATTTCAAAAAAAAAATTGGTTAAAAATAAAAACTTATTATGACAGATACGAAGGTTTTATTAAAAAAGAAAATTTTTATAAGAACTTTAAACCCTTAAAGAAAATTTGCAGCCTAAAAACAAAAATTTATAAAAAAGTTAAAGGTAAATTTAAAACAACCAATAAATTTTTATACTTTGGGACAGGGATTTCTATTAAAAGTACTGAAAAAAAATTTTTGGAGTTTGAAAATAACAAATGGATAAAAATAAAGGATACAAAAAATATAAGTCATATTGAAAAAAATTTTATCAAAATTATTAGACAATTCTTAAATAAAAAGTATTTATGGGGCGGTAAAACTTCTGAAGGTATTGACTGTTCAGCTTTAATTCAAATTTTTTTTTATTATAATCGAATTTTTTTTCCAAGAGACTCGAAAGATCAAATGAAATTTTGTAAAAAAAAAAATAATAGAAAATTTATTGTTGGTGATATTATTTTTTGGAAAGGGCATGTTGGTATATGTATTAATAATTTGAAATTAATTCATGCATATGGCCCAAAAAAAAGAGTTTTGATGATGCCAATTAATTTTGCAATAAAACTAATCAAAAAAACTGCGCAACTTGATATAAAAAAAATAAGTAATATTAAAAATTATTAATTTCTACCAAAATCAGGTTTGTTTACATCTTGTTTTAATTTTAAAATTGTAGATCTGACTTTTTTAGTCTGAATTAATTTTTTCAAAATTGATCTATTATTTCGTGAATTAATGTCCCTTTTAAATTCATTCAAATTTTTAATAAATAGATTAATTGCTTTTGATACATTCTTATTATTATCAAAAAATATATCTCTCCACATTATTTCATTTGAAGCTGCAATTCTTGAAAAATCTCTAAGTCCTCCAGCGCTATATTTTATCAAGTTATACTTTTGTTTTTTTTCAAAATCTTGGGCCGATTTCACCAGATTATAAGCAACAAGATGCGGTAAATGGCTCGTCATAGAAAAAATTTTATCATGTTTTTCTGGTGTCATAATTACTATTTTTGATCCAATTTTTTTCCAAAATGAACTTAATAAATTAAGGTGTTTTTTATTTGATTTTTTTCCTTTTATCAAAACACACCATTTTTTTTCAAAAAGATCTTGTTTACCAAATTCTGGTCCACTTACTTCTGAACCTGCTATTGGATGGCTTGATATCCAAGTAATTTTTTTTTTCAAATTTTTATTTATAATTCTCTCTGATTTTAATTTCGAAGATCCTATATCAGTAATTATATGTTTTGAGTCAAGATTCTTATTAAGTTTAAAGATTATATTTTTATATTCACTCATTGGTGTGCATAGAATTATCAAGCTACTTTGAGGGACAGCTGAGTCTAAGTTTTTAACTAAAGTACCAGGTAGTTTTAATCTTTTAAACTTTTGAATATTTTTTTTTGATTTTTCATAAACAAAAATTTTTTTAGCAATTTTCTTTTTAAAAATTCTTCTTAATAATGAAGAGCCTAACAATCCACAACCGATGATCAAAATATTTTTCATTTTTTAAGTATACTTTCTGCAATATTTAAGAACTTCAAATTTTCTTTTTTTGAACCAATTGTTAATCTTAACATATTTTTAATATTATAACCCTGTTCAGTTGATCTTAAAATTATACCTTTTGCTTTAAGTTTTTTATAAAAATCATTCGCTTTAATTTTACTTTGAGTGAAATCTAGTAGTAAAAAATTAGCTGTAACTTCATTTGAAAAAATTTTGTATTTTTCTAAAAATTTCTTAATCATTTTTGCATAAATAACATTATGCTTTATTGAACGTAATAAAAATTTGTTATCTTTTAAAGACTCTATAGCTGCAAGTTGTGCAATCTGGTTTACATTAAAAGGTGGTTTAATCATATTTAATGAATCAATAATATTTTTTGGGCCATGACCCCAACCTATTCTCAAAGAGGCGAGACCATAAATTTTTGAAAAAGTCCTCAAAATAAATACATTTTTTTTTGACTTAAATAATTCTAGTCCGGAGCTATAATCTTGATTTTGCATATATTCCGCGTACGCATCATCAATTACTAAAAGTATATTTTTTCTCAGTTTCTTTTGTAGTTCAATTAATTCAAATTTATTTAAGTAAGTTCCAGTCGGGTTGTTTGGATTAGCTAAAAAAACTATTTTTGTTTTTTTAGTTACCTTTTTTAATATCTCTGAGACTGAAACTTTTAAATTTATTTCATTTGCAAAAATTACTTTTGCTCCAACTATTTTTGCATAAATTCTGTACATTAAAAAACTAAATTGAGGAACTATTACTTCATCGTTTTTTTGAAGAAAGAGTTGGCATAACATTTGGATTACTTCATCAGATCCTGCCCCACAAATTACTTTATTATAATTACATTTAAATTTTTTAGCTATAAAATTTCTTAAATCTTTTGATTTACTGTCTGGATATCTTGAGTAATTCAATTTTTTATTCAATATTATTTTTTTTACTTTAGAACTCATACCTAAAGCAGACTCATTTGCAGAAAGCTTGATAATTTTTTTTAACCTTTTGACAGTTGATTTGCCTGGTTTGTATACATCTATATTAATTTTTCTGTATCTAAGATTTGTCATGTTTTTAATTTTTAGCTCTTTATAAATAAAATAACAATTTTTCATATAGTATTAGTGAAAAATGTTTAAAAAAATTGACATCCCAATTAACTTCTAGTACAAAATTTATGCGCTGATTTACCTGAATTGCGAGCGCTATAAAAAAACCGCTAAAAAAGTTTTTTTTCTCTCAATTCAAATTTCGGCAGGATTATGGATAAAGAGAAGATAAAAACAATTATAGTTAAAAAACCCTTAAAACTTGATTGTGGACAAACAATCAAAGATTTTCCCATAGCTTTCGAAACTTACGGGTCACTAAATGAGAATAAAGATAATGCAATATTAGTTTGCCATGCTTTAACTGGTGATCAATTTGTTACGGGATTAAATCCAATTACCAATAAAGATGGATGGAGGTCCTATGCTGTAGGACCAAATAAATCAATAGATACAAAAAAATATTTCGTTATTTGTGCAAATGTATTGGGTGGATGTATGGGGTCATATGGCCCTAGTCATGAAAACCCAGTCACAAAAAAAATGTTCGGCACAGACTTTCCCGTTATTACAATTAATGACATGGTGAATGCCCAAGTAAATTTATTAGATCATTTTGGTATTAAAAAACTTTTTTCTGTTGTTGGGGGATCTATGGGAGGAATGCAAGTTTTACAATTTGTAAGTAATTTTCCTAACAGAACAAAGACTGCGATTCCAATTGCTTGTACATCAAGTCATTCTGCACAAAATATTGCCTTTAATGAGCTTGGTCGTCAAGCTATCACGGCAGATCATAACTGGCTAGACGGAAAGTATTCATTAAAAAATACTGTTCCTGATAAAGGATTAGCTGTTGCGAGAATGGCTGCACATATAACTTACTTATCAAAAAAAGGGCTCCAAGAAAAATTTGGAAGAAATCTCCAGGAAAGAGATGATCTAAAGTTTGGTTTTGATGCAGACTTTCAAATAGAAAGTTATCTTAGATATCAAGGATCAGTTTTTGTTGATCGTTTCGATGCTAATAGCTACCTGTATATTACAAGAGCAATGGACTATTTTGATTTAGCAAAACAATTTAATGGAAATTTATCAGATGCTTTTAAAAATACTAATGCTAAGTTTTTTATAATATCTTTTACATCAGATTGGCTCTATCCCACTCAAGAAAATAAAGATATTGTAATTGCATTAAATGCTATCGGTACTGATGTAGGTTTCGTTGAAATAGAGTCTGATAAAGGACATGATTCTTTTTTATTAAATGTTCCAGACTTTTTGAAAGCTCTTAAAAATTTTTTAGACAAATCATTTATCGAAAAAAAAATGAAATCTGAATATAAAATTATAATAGATATGATAAAGGAAAATGCTAGAGTACTAGATGTAGGATGTGATGATGGGACTTTAATGGAATTTTTAAAAGAAAATAAAAAAGTTGATATTAGAGGTATTGAAATTTCAAAAGAAAAGGTTCAGGTTTGTATAGCGAAAGGTTTAACTGTTATTGAAGGAAATGCTGAATTCGATTTAAAACAATTTCCTAATAATTCATTTGATTATGTTGTGTTAGGCCAAACTCTACAAGCTTTTATAAATCCAGAGACTGTTATTAGAGAATTATTAAGAGTTGGCAAAAAAGCAATTGTAACTATTCCAAACTTTGGACACTGGAAAGTAAGATTGAACTTATTAACTAGGGGCACAATGCCTGTCACAAAAACACTGCCGAATAATTGGTATAACACGCCAAATATTCATATGTGTACCATAAAAGATTTTGTAAAATTTTCTGAAATCATTAATTTTAAAATTTTTAAGTCCTTAGCGTTAATCAATAAAAAAGTATCTAATATTAATAATTCTAATTTATTCTTAAAAAATTTATTTGCAGAACTTGGAATTTTTTTAATTGAAAAATAATATGAAAACTGAAGTTATTAAATGTCTAAAAGATAATTATAGTTACTTAGTCATTGACAAAAGAAATCAAAATGCTTGTGTAGTAGACCCCGGTGAGTCTGAACCAGTGATTAATTTCTTAGAAAATAATAATTTAAATTTAAAGTTTATTCTTAATACACATCATCATTTTGATCATGTCGGCGGAAATTCTGATTTAAAAAAGAAATATGGTTCACAAGTAGTTGGCTTCATAGGAGATGCTAATCGCATACCAGAAATTGATATTTGTGTTGATGACAACGAGATTTGGAGAGAGGATAATTTTCAAGCAAAAATTTATCATATACCTGGCCATACATCAGGACATATCGCTTATCATTTTTTTAATGATAAAAAAATTTTTACTGGTGATACTTTGTTTTCATTGGGTTGTGGAAGAGTTTTTGAGGGAACACATAAACAAATGTTTAACTCTTTAAAAAAGATAAAAAATTTACCTAAAGAAACCAAAATTTATTGCGGCCACGAATATACTCTTCAAAACTCAAATTTCTGTAAAACTTACGACAATAAGAATTCAAAATTAGATAAAAAAATTACAAAAATAAGAAAATTATTGTCTGATGGATTTCCTACGGTTCCAACTGTTTTAGAAGAAGAGATAGAGTGTAATATATTTTTAAAAGCGAAAGATTTAGAAACCTTTTCAAAATTAAGAGATTTAAAGGATAATTTTTAATTTATTGAGCTTGACTAAAAAACTACTCAGACTATATTGCGTTTAAAAAAAACACTTAAATATATGTCGTTCGCAATTATCAAAACTGGTGGTAAACAATACAAGGTAAAATCTGGAGAGATTTTGAAAATTGAAAAACTTCCTCAAATAAAAGCAGAGTCAAAAATTGAATTTAATGAAATCCTAGCCTATGGAGATAATAAAATTATAGAAGTTGGCTCTCCAATTATTCAAGGTGCAAAAGTTGAGGCAAATTTAATCAAGAACAGTAAAAATAGAACGATTATAATATTTAAAAAAAGAAGAAGACAAAATTCTAGAAGAAAAAATGGCCACAGGCAAGAATACTCAATGATCAAGATCAATAAAATTTTTTCCAAAGATGGTAAAGTACTATCCGAAGCGGAAAAAAAATCTAAGCCTATTAAAAAAGAGGCTCAAACGAAAGAGAAAGAGATTAATAAGGCATAAAATATGGCAACAAAAAAAGCAGGTGGATCATCAAGAAATGGAAGAGACAGTGCAGGTCGAAGACTTGGTGTTAAAAAATATGGTGGTGAAAAAGTGATACCTGGAAATATAATTGTACGACAAAGAGGTACTAAAATTTTTCCTGGAGAAAATGTAGGTATGGGCAAAGATCACTCAATATTTTCAGTGATTAAAGGTAAAGTTGTCTTTAAAAAAACTAAGTCTGATAGAACTTTTGTTTCAGTAAAACCCAATTAATAGTACAACTTAAAACATTGTTGTATGAAATTCCTTGATCAAGTTAAAATTTATGTAAAAGCTGGAAACGGTGGAGATGGTTCTCCAAGTTTTAGACGGGAAAAATACATTGAGTTTGGAGGACCTGACGGAGGTGATGGTGGAAAAGGTGGCTCAGTAATTTTGCAGTCGGAACAAAGCCTAAATACATTAATTGATTATCGATATCAACAACATCATAAAGCACAAAGAGGCAATAATGGATCTGGTCAAAACCGAACAGGTAAAAGTGGTTCAGATTTAATCTTGAAAGTTCCAATAGGGACTCAAGTCTTTGAAGAAGATAACAAAACATTAATTTATGATTTTATAAAAGTTGGTGAAAAATTTGTTACTGCTGTAGGTGGAAAAGGTGGACTAGGTAATACAAGATTCAAAAGTTCAACAAATAGAGCACCTAGAAAATTTACTAAGGGAACTAAAGGAGAAGAATTTACAATTTGGCTTCAATTGAAAACTATTGCAGATATAGGAATTATAGGATTGCCGAATGCAGGTAAGTCAAGTTTACTAGCAGCAATTACAAATGCTAACCCTAAAATTGCAAATTATCAATTTACCACTTTAAATCCAAATCTTGGTGTAGTGAGATACGATGATAAAGAAGTAACAATTGCTGATATTCCTGGATTAGTTGAGGGTGCTCACAAAGGCACAGGCTTGGGAATGCAATTTTTAAAACATGTCGAAAGATGTAAATCTCTATTACATATGATTGACATAACAAATAAAGATATCGGTAAATCTTATAAACAAATTAAAAATGAGCTTAAAAGATATAATTCAAAACTAACAAGAAAAAAAGAGCTAATTGTTTTAAATAAAACTGATCTTCTTGATGAAAGAAAGATTAAAAAAATTGTAAATGAATTTTCAAAAAATACGAAATCTGAAATTATTTCCCTTTCAACTTTTGAAAAAAAATCAATATCTAAATTTAAGTCAAAATTAATATCCTATGCAACTTAGAAATTCAAAAATTATAGTGATAAAGATAGGATCATCTTTACTAGTTGATGATAACTAAAAGATAAGAAAAAAATGGTTATTAAGTTTTGCTAAAGATGTAAAAAACCTTAAAAAGAAAAATAAAAAAGTAATTATAGTTAGCTCAGGTGCTATTGCGCTTGGATGCAAAAAAATGAATTATAATAAAAAAAATTTAAAACTTGATAAAAGTCAGGCAGTAGCCTCCATAGGTCAAATTGAATTAATGAATCTGTTTTCTCATACTTTTTCGAATTATAAATTGAACATTTCTCAAATTTTATTGACTCTCGAGGATACTGAAAAAAGAAGAAGATCAATAAATGCTAAAAGAACTTTTGAGAATTTATTCAGTCTTGATTATATTCCTATAGTCAATGAAAATGATACTATCGCTACTTCTGAAATAAAATATGGTGATAATGACCGGCTTGCTTCTAGAGTTTCACAAATTACTAATGCGGATACTTTGGTTTTACTATCCGATGTTGATGGACTTTTTACAAAAAATCCAAAAATATTCAAAGATGCGAGATTAATTAAAAGAATAAATAATTTTAATAAAGACATAAAAAATATTAATACTAAAGGAAAGACAAAATTTGGTAGTGGCGGAATGGAAACAAAAATTGAAGCAGCTAAAATTTGTAATTTGGCTGGTTGTAATATGGTTATAGCAAACGGCTTATACTTAAATCCAATCAGTCAAATCGAAAAAAAAAATAATTGTACTTGGTTTGTATCTAAAATATCAAAATTACACGCTAGAAAAAAATGGATAATAAGCTCAATTTCACCTAAAGGAGAATTGATTATAGATGAAGGCGCAAAAAATGCGCTTACTAACGGGAAAAGTTTATTAGCAGCGGGTATTAAAAAAGTGATAGGAAAATTTAATAAAGTTGACCACATAAAGATTTTGGATAGTAAAAAAAGAGAATTTGCTAGAGGTCTAAGTTCTTTTTCATCTTACGAAATCAGTAAAATTATGGGATGTCATTCAAATGAGATACAGCAAATTCTTGGCTATATATCAAAATCAGAAGTTGTTCATAAAGATGATATGGTGAAGATATGATTATAAATTCATTAATTAAGATTGGTGAAAAATCAAAAAAAATTCAATCTCGAATTTTAAATTCAAAACAAAAAGATGATGTTTTGAAAGATTATTATTTATTAATCAAAAAAAATAAAAATAAAATTTTAAAAGAAAATATGAAAGATATCAAAAATGCTAAAAGAAAAAAACTGAGAGAAAATCTTTTAGAAAGATTAATTTTAAACGATCAAAAGATATCAAGTATTTTGAATTCCATAAAAAATATAATAAAATTAAGAGATCCAGTAAATATTATTTTAAAAAAATGGAAAAGACCTAATGGTTTAAATATTTCAAAAGTTACAATCCCAATCGGGGTAATTGGAGTTATTTACGAAAGTAGACCTAATGTGACTTCTGATGTAGCTTCATTATGTTTTAAATCTGGAAATGCAGTTATTCTAAAAGGTGGATCTGAGGCTTTTTTTTCAAACAAAATATTGTGTAAATTATTCAGAAGATCACTTAAAAAAAATAGAATTAATCAAAATTTTATCCAATATATTAATTATAAAGATCGACGTGTAGTTGATATCTTACTAAAGGATATGGTTAAATTTATTGATATAATAATACCTAGAGGTGGAAAAAGCTTGGTTAAAAAAATACAAAGATCATCTAAAATCCCAACAATAGGTCATTTAGAAGGTATTTGTCATTCTTATATTGATAAAGAGGCAAATCCAAGTCTTGCAAAAAGAGTAATCAATAATGCAAAATTGAGAAATACAGCAATTTGTGGTGCAACAGAGACTATACTTTTACATGAAAAAATTTTAAAAAAATTTGGAATTTCCATTTTAAAGTATCTAGAAAAAAATGGTTGTAAAATAATTGGAGATAAAAAGGTTCAAATTAACTATGATAAAAAAATACAAAAAGCCACAAATAAAGATTGGTCTAAAGAATATTTGGCTCCCAAAGTATCAGTTAAAACTGTAAAAAATTTAGAGGAAGCAATTAGTCACATAAATACATATGGCACAATGCATACAGATTGCATAATTACTAGAAATGAAAAAACTGCAAAAAAATTTTTAAATGAAGTTAAAAGCTCTATAGCAATGCATAATACTTCAACTCAATTTGCAGATGGTGGAGAGTTTGGATTTGGAGGTGAGGTCGGAATTTCGACAAATAATCTTCCACCTCGTGGGCCAATCGGTCTAAATCAACTTGTTTCATATAAATATAAAGTTTCAAGTAAAGGAAAAATAAGAGAATAAAAGTTATTAGGAAATGATAAAAATTGGAATTCTTGGAGGATCATTTGACCCAGCACACATTGGGCATGTAACAATCTCTAAGGAAGCAGCCAAAAGATTTAATCTAAAAAAAGTAATATGGGCGATAACTAAAAAAAACCCTTTTAAAAAAAAAAGTAATAATAATTTAAATCAAAGAATTAAATATTGTAAAAAAATTACAAGTAAAAATACCTTCATAAGAGTGATGTTTTACGAGAATAAAATTAAATCAAATAAAACAATTAACTTGATTAACCATTTATTGAAAAATAATAAAAAGATTTTTTTTATTATGGGCGCAGATAATTTGATTAATTTTCACAAATGGCATAAATGGGAAACAATTGCAAAAAAATGTCAAATAGTTGTGTTTGACCGCCACGGTTATAAAAAAAAATCTTTAAATTCAGTGACATTTAAAAGACTTGGTACCAAAAAACTTAAATTTATTGAATTTAATAAAGTCAATATTTCATCTTCTCAATTAAGGAAAATTTGATAAAGTTTAAATAATTAATGGATAAAATCTTAGATTTAAAAAAAATTATCATAAAAACTTTAGACATAAACAAGGCATTAGATATTGTTAGCATAGATTTAAAAGATAAAAGTTCAATGGCTGACTATATGATAATAGCTAGTGGTACATCTTCAAGACATATTCAATCATTATCTGAGCAAGTTTTAGAAAAACTAAAAGATAATGGTGTAAAAGAGTCTAGAATTGAAGGTAAAGAAAGCAGTGAATGGAAGCTTGTTGATGGAATAGATTTAATTGTGCATATTTTTCATCCAGAAAAAAGAAAGTTTTATGAACTTGAAAAAATGTGGTCTGAATTAATTCCTAAAGAAAAATTAATCATATGAAAAATAGATTATTTAAAATATTTCTTATTACCGGATTATTAATTCCAAATTTTCTAATTGCTTCTGAAAACGATATTTACAAAAAAATTGATTTATTTGGTGAAGTGCTAGAAAAGATTAATAAAGAATATGTAGATGAAATAGATCAATCTGAAAGTATGGATTCTGCGATAAATGGTTTGCTCCAATCATTAGATCCATATTCAGCGTATATGTCTCCAGAAGTATTTGATGAAATGCAAACTGAAACTAGTGGAGAATTTGGAGGATTAGGAATTGAAGTAAGTATGGAGTCAGGTGTTGTAAAAGTTATATCCCCAATAGATGATACTCCTGCATCAAGGGCAGGGATAAAAGCAGGTGACTACATTGTTAAAATTGATGATACTCAAGTTCAAGGTAAATCTCTCAGTGAGGCCGTAGACCTTATGAGAGGGCCTGTAGGATCTGGAATTGAATTAACTGTAAGACGTATAGGAGAAAAAAAGGCTCTTACATTTAAAGTTGTAAGAGAAGTCATTCAGATCAAGTCTGTAAAAGCAGACCTTCTAGAAAAAAATATTGGTTATATTAGGCTTACCTCCTTTAATGAAAATAGTGATAAACAAATTGAAAAAGAAATTAAAAAATTAGAGAAAAATAATGATGTTAAAGCTTATATTTTAGATTTAAGAAATAATCCCGGAGGGCTGCTTTCACAAGCAATTAGAATTTCAGATTTCTTTTTAGACAACGGAGAAATAGTATCTACTAAGAGCCGAAAAACATCCGAAAACAGAAAATGGTTTGCAAAAGAGGGAGATCTTACAAATGGAAAAACTTTGATCGTTTTGATTAATTATGGATCTGCCTCTGCTTCTGAAATAGTAGCTGGTGCTTTAAAAGATCATAAAAGAGCAATATTACTTGGAGAAAATAGTTTTGGAAAAGGGTCGGTTCAATCAATAATACCCTTAAAAAATAACGGTGCAATTAGGTTAACAGTTGCAAAGTATTATCTGCCCTCTGGTTTATCAATTTCTGAGGTAGGAGTGTCTCCAGATATTGAAATAGATGAAGAGTCAGACGAATTTAGAATTAAAACAGAAACTGACAATCAACTAAATTACGCTATAAAACTTCTTAACGGTTAAAATGCTAGAAAAATATAAAAAATTACCACTAAGAAGTGGTGTTGGCATTATTGTTTTAAACAAAGAAAATAAAGTTTTTGTGGCAAAAAGAATCGATAATCCAAAAGATTTCTGGCAAATGCCTCAAGGTGGGGTTGATGATGGTGAAAATTTTCTTAAAGCTGCTTACAGAGAGCTTGAGGAAGAAACTAGCATTAAAAATGTTAAATTAATATCAGAAATTGATGGCACAACAACTTATGAACTGCCTAGTCATTTATTAGGAAAAATTTGGAAAGGAAAATATAGAGGGCAAAAGCAAAAATGGTTCTTAATGAAGTTTCTAGGAAGGGATGATGAAATTAATATTAAAACAAATAAACCCGAATTTTTAGAATGGAAATGGATTGAAATAGAATTACTTACTGAAATAGTAGTAGACTTCAAGTTTCATGTTTATAAAGAATTAAAAAAAAAGTTACAAAATTATCAATTAAGAGATTTTAAAACTTGAATTTTTTGATCAACTAAATATCGCATTTGATCGCTAATTTCTTGTTTATCTAAATCTTCTTCAGCTTTTTTTAATAAATCTGTCAGTTTTCCTTTTTCTATATTTTCTAAATTGAAAATAGCACTTGTCAAAATTGATAAATTATTATTTTTAAATTCAATTATTCCATCTTCTACATAAAATTTCTCTTCTCTCGAATTTCCATAAATTTTAATTATTCCCGGTTTTAGAAAAGAAATTATAGATATATGGTCTTTAAGTATTCCCATTTCACCTTCAAATGCTGGAACTACTACTTCCGTTACATCCTCTCTTAAAAGAAAAGATTTTTCAGGATTAACTATTTCAACTTTAAATTGTTGACTCATCAAGCAGCTGCTTCTTTTTCCATTTTCTCAGCTTTTTCAATTGCCTCTTCAATTGTACCAACCATGTAAAATGCTGCTTCTGGAAGATGGTCATACTCACCTTTACAGATTGCATCAAACCCCTTAATCGTTGACTCTAAATCAACTAGTTTTCCTGGTGATCCTGTAAATACTTCCGCTACAAAGAAAGGTTGTGATAAGAATCGTTGTATTTTTCTTGCTCTTGCAACAACTAACTTATCTTCTTCGGACAATTCATCCATACCTAAAATAGCTATTATATCCTGTAATGATTTATAGGACTGTAATATTCTTTGTACATCTCTTGCCACTCTGTAATGTTCATCTCCAACAATTCTAGGGTCTAAAATTCTTGAAGTTGAGTCTAGTGGATCAACAGCTGGATAAATTCCAATCTCGGCTATTTGTCTTGAAAGCACTGTTGTTGCATCTAAATGCGCAAAAGATGTTGCTGGAGCTGGATCAGTTAAATCATCAGCTGGTACGTAAATCGCTTGGACTGAAGTAATTGACCCTTTATTAGTTGTTGTAATTCTCTCTTGAAGATTGCCCATATCAGTTGCTAAAGTTGGTTGATAACCAACTGCAGATGGAATTCTTCCTAAAAGAGCAGAAACCTCCGAGCCAGCTTGAGTAAATCTAAAAATATTATCTACAAAGAAAAGCACGTCTTGTCCTTCTTGATCTCTAAAATATTCAGCTACTGTCAATCCTGTGAGTGCAACTCTAGCTCTTGCACCAGGAGGCTCATTCATTTGTCCGTAAACTAACGCAGCTTTTGACCCTGGGCCATCTTGTTTTATTACACCTGATTCCATCATTTCATGATAAAGATCATTTCCCTCTCTAGTTCTTTCTCCTACTCCTGCAAAAACTGAAAATCCTCCATGCG
>MDTA01202017.1_pt1 | contig 26866 bp, 18 predicted proteins | sample 811151 | NCBI WGS metagenome assembly MDTA01 (sample SAMN05326648, study PRJNA326480) | marine metagenome | isolation source: seawater | place: Indian Ocean: South | collected 2010 | reverse complement strand
TTTTTCAATTCTATAGCCAATATCAACTTCTGCTGAAGGTTCTGTAAATGGAAAATGACTTGGTCTAAATCTCATTTTAACATTTTTGACTTCAAAAAATTCTTTAATAAAGTAATTTAAACATCCTTTTAAATGACTCATTGTTATATCTTTATCTATATGCAACCCTTCTAATTGATGAAACATTGGTGCGTGAGTTTGGTCACTATCGCATCTATATGTTCTTCCTGGAACAATAATCTTGAAAGGAGGTTTTCCCTTCAACATGCTTCTAATTTGGACTGGGGATGTGTGAGTTCTTAAGAGCGTTTTTTTATTTTCTTCTAAATAAAATGTGTCATGCATATCTCTTGCAGGATGATCTTCTGGTTTATTTAAAGCTGTAAAATTATAATATTCGGTTTCAACATCAGGGCCTTCTGCAATTGAAAAACCTATTTCAGAAAATATTGATGATATTTCATCTATGACTTGTGAAACAGGATGAACTTTGCCTTTTCTAAAAGGTCTAATTGGCAGAGTAACATCAACTTTTTCATATTTTAATTTTTCATTGATGTCTTTTTCTTCAATGTAAATTGTTTTTTTATCAATTTGAGTATTAAGTTTATCTTTTAATTTATTTAATTCTGAAGCAAATTCTTTTCTTTTCTTTTCATTTAAAGATCCTAAAGTTTTAAATTGAAGAGTAATTTTTCCATTTTTTCCAAAAAAATCTGTTTTGAGATTTTGGAGTTCTTCTTTTGATTTCACTTTAGCCATCTGTTCATCAAAAAGTGAACTTATTTTTTCTAAGTCGCTCATCAGGTACTATGATTATATTAAGTTAGAAAAAAATCAAATACCCTTATTAGGTAAGGGAGGATTGAACTTTTTTCACTATTGATTTAAAGGCCTCTGGATTATTATAAGCCAATTCGGCTAACACTTTTCTATCCAATTTGATTTTTGACTTGTTTAATCCGTTAATAAATCTAGCGTAGGTTAGACCCTCAGCTCTTACCCCGGCATTGATTCTTTGTATCCATAAAGATCTAAATTCTCTTTTTTTTGTTTTTCTATCACGATAAGCATATTGCATAGCTTTTTCCATAGCTTGACGAGCAATTCGAATTGTATTTTTTCTTCTTCCGTATTGACCTTTAACTGATTTCAATACTTTTTTATGTTTTGCTCTACTTGTTACACCTCTTTTTGTTCTTGCCATGTTAACCTCTTGTTAAATTATAAGGCATATAAGATTTTACAATCTTTGTATCTTGCTTAGACATTATTGTAGTGCCTCTTTGTTTTCTTATTTGTGAATTTGTTCTTTTAATCATTCCGTGTCTTTTTCCAGCTTGAGGCATCTTTATTTTACCTGAAGCAGTAAATCTAAATCTTTTTTTAGCTGAGCTTTTTGTTTTTAATTTAGGCATATTCGATTGGGTTTATATAGTTAATAAATTATTTTTACAAGGCTATATTAGCTTTATTAGTTGGGCTGAATAATCATTACCATTTGTCTGCCCTCAAATTTCGGATGAGTTTCAATTTTCCCAACATCTTTAGTATCTTCGATTATTCTATTCATTAAGTCTTTACCAAGTTGCACATGCTGCATTTCACGGCCTTTAAATTTCACAGTAAACTTAACTTTATCTTTTTTTGTAAGAAATTTTTTTGCATTTTTGATTTTGAAATTATAGTCATGAACATCTGTTCCAGGTCTCAATTTAATTTCTTTTAAAGAAACAATTTTTTGTTTTTTTTTAGCCATATTAGCTTTTTTTTGAAGATCGTATTTATACTTCCCCATATCCATTATTTTACAAACCGGTGGATTTGCGTTTGGAGAAATTTCGATCAAATCTAGGCCTTCATTTTTAGCTAGTTCAATTGCTTTATTTAATGGCAAAGTCCCAAGATTATTTCCAGCGCTTCCAATAACTTGAACGTCTATTGCTCTTATTCTTTCATTGGCTTTGGGTCCTTGAGGCTTACTTCGTCTTTGAAAATAATTTGGTTTGAAATTTGACACTTAATTTAATGGAAGCTTGTTTTCATGGAGAATTTTTTTTATTAATTCACTTCTCTTAATTGTTTCTTGTTTGTCTGATCCTAGTCTTCTTACAGTCACAGTGTTATCTGTAGACTCTTTTTTACCACAAACTAATATCATCGGCACTTTAGCAAGTGAATGTTCTCTTATTTTATAATTTATTTTTTGATTTCTTAAATCCACTTCGCATTTTATACCTTCTTTGAATAAATCTTCAAATAATTTTTTTGCATAATCATTGTTTTCCTCTGATATAGGACACGCTACAGCTTGTGTAGGAGACAACCAGAAAGGCAGTTTACCTGCGTAATTTTCAATAAGTATTCCTATAAATCTTTCCAAAGAGCCAAATAAAGCTCGATGAAGCATTACTGGAATTTTTTTAGTTCCATCTTTTTCTATATATGTTGCACCTAATCTCTTCGGAAGATTAAGATCTACTTGCAAAGTTCCACATTGCCAATCTCTACCTATTGCATCTCTTAAAACAAATTCAATTTTTGGACCATAAAAGGCACCTTCCCCTTTGTTTATTGTATAGTCAAGTTTTGATTTTTTTATGGCTGACAATAAAGCTGCTTCTGATTTGTCCCATGTCTTATCATCGCCCACTCTTTTTTCAGGTCTATCTGAATATTTTAAAATAATATTTTCAAAACCAAGATCTTTGTAAATATCTAGAATTAAATTAGTTACTGACAAGGACTCTTGCGTTATTTGATCTTCAGTGCAAAAAATATGAGCATCATCTTGTGTAAATGCTCTTACTCTTAACAAACCATGTAATGCGCCCGAAGGTTCGTATCTGTGAACCTTACCAAATTCTGAAAGTTTTAGAGGTAGGTCTCGATAACTTTTTAACCCTTGGTTGAAAACCTGCACACATCCTGGGCAATTCATAGGTTTAATTGCGAAAGTTTTTTCATCGGGCGTTTCTGACGTGAACATATGCTCACCAAATTTTTCCCAATGGCCAGATTTTTCCCATAATGTTTTATCTAAAAGTTCAGGTGTATTTATTTCTTTATAGCCTGCTAATCTTTGTTTCATTCTCATATATTCGATTAATCTTTGAAATAAAGTCCATCCTTTTTCATGCCAGAAAACTGCACCTGGACTTTCCTCTCTAAAATGAAAAAGATCCATTTCTTTTCCAATTTTTCTATGATCTCTTTTCTCCGCTTCTTCTAATTGATTTAGATATTCTTCAAGTTCTTTTTTATTGCTCCAACAAGTTCCATATATTCTTTGAAGCATTTCATTATTAGAATCGCCTCTCCAGTAAGCACCTGATACTTTTGTTAATTTAAAAGCTTTGCCAATTTTTCCTGAAGAAGCTAAATGTGGCCCTCTACAAAGATCATGCCAAGTATCACCATGGTGGTATATTGAAAGTTCTTCGTCTTTTGGAATACTCTCTATAATTTCAGCTTTATATTTTTCTCCAATCTTTTTAAAATGCTCTATAGCTTCTTTTCTTTTCCAAATTTCTCTTTTTGTCTTAACATCTCTATCAATTATTTCAGCCATTTTTTTTTCAATTTTTAAAAGGTCATCTGTTGTGAATGGTTCTTTTCTCGCAAAATCATAAAAAAAACCATTTTCTATTACTGGGCCAATAGTAACTTGAGTTCCAGGATATAATTCTTGAACCGACATAGCCATAATATGAGCAGCATCATGTCTAATTACTTCAATACCTTCCTTGTCTTTAGATGTTATGATCCTAACTTTACAATCTTTTTTAATTTTAAAACTTAAATCTTTTAATTGGCCGTCTACCTCCATTACAAGTGCAGCCTTTTGTAAAGATTTGCTAATTTTTTTAATTAATTCAAATCCGTCAATTGACTTGCTAAATGGAATTTTTTTTCCGTCTAAAAGTTGTATTTGAGGCATTCCTGTTATTTAAATAGTTTTTGATATTCTGAAAGCGTTGTATGACACATTTTTTCAACATCAAATTTTTTAGTTACGTTTTTTCTACCTTCGTTTCCCATTGAATACAATGCTTCTTTATCTGTTTCCATAATCTTATTTATGGCTTTTGCTAACTCTCTTGGGTCGTCAGATTTATATAAAATACCTGATTTTTCCTTAAGTATCGTCTCCTTTGAGCCTCCAATATCACTCGCAATTATAGGTTTTTCCATTGCTTGGGCTTCTACAGCTACTCTACCAAATGCTTCAGGTCTAATAGAGCTCGATACAACTACATCTGCGATAGAATAAGCCGTAGGCATTTCTTTGCAATGAGAAAAAAATTTTACTTTTTTATTAAGCTGGTATCTTTCAACTAATCCAAATAATTTTTTTGAATAAACATTTCTTCCTTGATCTGAACCTACAAAAATACACAGAAATTTACTTTTATTGTAATCTTCAACAAGTATATTTAAAGACTCAATTAGATTTTCTTGTCCTTTCCATTGTGTAAGTCTTCCAGGTAATAAAATTATAAAATTTTCTTTATTTATCTTCCAATCTGAAATCAACTTAACTATTTTTTTTTCAGAAATGTTTTTTTTACTAAAATAATCCAAGTTTATTCCTCTAAAAATAACCATTAGTTTATTTTTACTCTTTAAATATTTTTGATAATTTTCATTAATATGATCAAATATGAAATTTGATCCAGCTATTGTTAATTTTGATCTAACCATGACACTATTATAAAATTTTTTAATAGAACTTGAAAAATGATAAGTGCCATGAAATGTAGTAACAAATTTTTTTCTAGTTATTAAACTAGATAAGTAACATGACCATGCAGGAGCTCTGCTTCTCGCGTGTAATATATCTATATTTAAAATTAAAACAATCAGAGAAATAATTATAGAATTAATAAAAATTAGTAATGGATTTTTTGAGTGCACGGGTAAACGTATAACCTTAACCTTTTCAGTTCTGATATATTTTAATAGTTCGCCACCGCTTGTTATAAGATAAGATTTGCAGCCTTTTTCATAAAGATAATGTGCTAGATCGTAACAACCTGTTTCTGCACCACCATATCCTAATTTTGGAATTACTTGAAGCACTTTAAGACTCATTTTAATATTTTTTCTCCCAGTTTAATGCTGTCTCTAATATATAATTTAAACTGTTATGCTTTGGTTGCCAATTAAATTTTTCTTTAAATTTTTTTGTATCAGCAATTGATATTGGTATATCTCCACTTCTACGAGGACCTAATTTGTAATCTAATTTTTTCCCTGTTATTTTTTCTATCTCATTTATTACATCTAAAACTGAAAAACCTTGGGAGTAACCACAATTAAATATATCTGTTTTTAATTCTTTCAGTAGATAATTTGCAGCAATTAAGTGAATGTCTGCTAAGTCGGTGACATGAATGAAATCCCTAATTGGTGTTCCGTCTTTTGTATCATAATCATTCCCATTGACTATGAAGTTATCTCTCTTTTTTAAAGCGAATTCACACACAGCTTTGATTAAATTATTTGATTTTTTTGTTATCATTCCGGATCTTTTTTCTTTGTCTGCTCCAGCAACATTAAAATATCTCAAGATTATAGTTTTTATTTTATTATTTTTTGAAAGATTTAATAAAAATTGTTCTACTTCTAATTTAGATTTTGCATATGGATTTAATGGTTTCAATAAATCCTTTTCAGCAACCCGGCCATCTTTAGATTTTCCATAAACACCTGCAGAGGATGAAAATATAATTTTGTTTAAGCCTGACTCAATACAGCAGTCTATAAATATTTTAGTCTTTTCAACGTTATATAAATTATATTTTTCAGGAAATTTAAAAGACTCTTCTACTTTTACCAAGCCAGCAAAGTGCATTACTACATCAAATTTATTTTTTTTAAATAATTCTGAAATTTTTTGTTTGTCTGATATATCTGAATTAAGAAAATTTGCTTTTAGCGGAATTATTTCTTTAGAACCAGTCAATAAATTATCAACGATAGTAACTTTGTAACCTTTGTCTAAAAGCAAAAGTGCAACGTTACTACCAATGTACCCGGCTCCGCCGGTGATCAAAATATTCATTTAACAATTTTTAAAATTATAGAATTATCTTTAATATAACTATATATTTCTAATTGTGAAAAAATTTAAATACCTAAAATTATCTTCAACCAAAAAACTTAGGTATTTGCACAATATTGGTAAAAAAGATCTGTACATAATGTTTCTTCCTGGATTTATGTCCGACATTGAAGGAAAAAAACCATCTGTATTAAAAAGATACGCGGTTAAAAACAAATTATTTTTCTTAGCTATAGAATATTCTGGTCACGGCAAATCATCAGGAAAATTTACTGAAGGAAATATAACAAAGTGGACTAGAGATGCAAAGATTGCAATAAAAAAAATAATTAAAAAGAAAAATTTTATTTTAATAGGATCAAGTATGGGAGCTTGGATTGCTTTAAATCAATTCAAATATTTCAGAAAACAAATTAAAGGCTTTATTGGGATTGGATCAGCGCCAGAATTTTTAGAAAGACTTATGTGGAAAAAATTTACAAAAAAAATAAAGAGAGAAATTGTTCTTAAGGGAATAACTAATATAAAAAATGGACAATATGAGTATCCTATAACTCATCAATTAATAAAAGATGGAAAAAAAAATAAAGTTCTATCAAAAAAAATTAAAACAAAAATTAGTGTAACAATGATTCACGGCAGTAAAGATGAAGCAGTACCAGTTTCATTTTCTAAAAAAGTTCTCTCAATATTTATAGGCACAAAAAAAAAGCTTTTAATTTTAAAAAATCAAGACCATAGTTTATCTAATAAAATGCCGTTAAAAAAAATAATTAATGAATTAAATAGTATTGTTATAAATATAGTTTAATCCTTCAATGTAAGTTGGATACTTTAATTTATAATTAAAATATTCTTTCATTTTTTTGTTGCTTACTTTTTTGGAGTCATTATAAAAATTTTTAAGCATTTGACTTTGAATATCTTGAACTTCAATTATTTCTGGTTTTTTAATACCTAGCAGCTTCGCACCATATATAGTGACCTCTTCTGCAGAAGCTGGCTTATCATCAGAAATATTATAAATTTCATTTTTTTTAAAATTATTTAATGAATTGCTCAAAATATTTGCGATATCTTCAACATGAACCCTTGAAAAAAAATGATTTTTTTTATTAACAATCTTTGCTTCTCCAAGTTTTAAACGTCTTAAAACATTATATTGATTTGAGTAAATTCCTGACAATCTAAATATTTGTATTGGCAAATCAAATTCATTCGAGAATTTTATCCATTCTTTTTCAACTTTAAGTCTTGTGATTCCATTTATAAAAGTTGGATTAGTTATACTATTTTCATCTACCCATTTTCCTCCATGATCTCCATAAACGCTGGTCGCCGAAAGATAAGTCATCCACTTTATTTTATTTGGCTTAAAATTATTCTGAAAATTTTTTAAAACAATATCTACTCCATTAATTGGTGCTATAGATAAAAGAATGTGATCTGCGTTTTCAAGTTTAGCTAATAAATTTTTATCAAAATTTTGCTCTGTTAAGTTAAAACTTTCATAATTAATATTTTCAAATTTTTTAATTTTTGACTCTTCTCTAGATGTTGAGGATAATTTAAAAGAAATTCCATCATCATGTAGTTTTTTGATGAAGTGTTTGGCCACTTGGCCAAAACCAAAACAAAAAATGTTAACTGTATCCATTTAACTAACCTTTTTAACTATAGGTTTTAAAGTGATTGGATTTTTAAGTTTGTCTAACATTTCAATAGGACAAATCTGTTTGAAATATACAAGTTCTTTTTCAAAATCACTATAAATATCCTGTGCAATTTTTGAATTTGTTTCTTTGATAAAGTCTTTTAAATTTTTTTTCAAAAAATCCTTCCAGTATTCTGTTTCAATTGATTGCCAGATTATAGAGGAAGGGTTAACAAAATTCTCAAAATTATTTTCTTTATCATATACAAATGCCATTCCGCCAGTCATCCCAGCTCCAAAGTTATCTCCCACTTGACCTAAAATAATAGCTATTCCTCCTGTCATATACTCACAACCGTGTGCTCCACATCCTTCTATAACTGCTAAACTTCCAGAATTTCTTACTGCAAATCTTTCTCCAGCCTGACCTGATGCGTACAGTCTCCCTGAAGTAGCTCCGTACAATACTGTGTTACCTATAATTGTATTTTTACTTGAAATAAGTTTACTTTTAGATGAAGGATATATAACAATAGTTCCACCTGAAAGTCCTTTGCCAACATAATCATTACAATCTCCTTCAACTGATATTTTTAATCCTCTTGTTAAAAATGCCCCTAACGATTGTCCAGCAGAACCGATTAGTTTGATGTTAATTATGTCTTCATCTAGTTGTCCATTTCCATATTTTTTATAAACATAATGTGACAATCTAGTTCCAACAGATCTGTATGTGTTTTGCGTATTGTATTCAAAATAATTTTTTTCTTTTTGATTTATTTTATTTTTTATATCTAACCAAATCTTTTCGTCTAAAGTTTGAGGAACTTTATTAATTATTTTTTTTTCACAATATCTAGGATTTTCACCTGGATCTGCTTGCACTAAAAGTGGATTTAAATCAAGATCATCTAAGTTATCAGCGCCTTTATTTACTTGAGACAATAGATCCGTTCTTCCTATAATTTCATTAATTGACTTATAACCAATTGAAGCAAGTATCTCTCTAACTTCTTTGGCTACAAAAGTAAAAAGATTTACTACTTTTTCAGCGGTACCATTAAATTTTTCTCTTAAAGCTTTATCCTGACTGCAGACTCCAACTGGACAAGTGTTAGAGTGACATTGACGAACCATTATACATCCCATAGCGACAAGAGATGATGTTCCCATACCATATTCTTCTGCCCCCATCATAGCCGCCATAACAATATCTCTTCCAGTTTTTAAACCACCATCTGTTCTAAGGGTAACTTTATGTCTTAGATTATTTAATGTTAAAACTTGGTTAGCTTCGGTTAACCCCATCTCCCAAGGTATACCTGCATATTTAATACTTGTTTGCGGACTTGCTCCAGTTCCTCCCGAATGTCCAGAAATCAAAATTATGTCTGCCTTGGCTTTAGCAACACCTGCTGCTATTGTTCCTATTCCGGTTGAAGCTACTAATTTGACTCCTACTCTAGCGTTGGGATTAATTTGCTTTAAATCATAAATAAGCTGAGCTAAATCTTCGATAGAATAAATATCATGGTGTGGTGGTGGAGATATTAAAGTTACTCCAGGAGTAGAATGTCTTAATCTTGCAATTTCATTATTAACTTTAAAACCAGGTAATTGACCTCCCTCTCCAGGTTTTGCTCCTTGGGCAATCTTAATCTCTATTTCATTAGCGTTATTTAAATAATCAACAGTGACACCAAATCTTGCAGATGCAATCTGTTTAACTCTTGAGTTAGATGAATCTCCATTTGGTAAAAGTTTAAATCTTTTAGCGTCCTCTCCTCCCTCGCCACTACATGAAGCTCCTTTAATTCTGTTCATTCCTATTGCTAACGTCTCATGAGCCTCTGCAGAAAGAGCTCCGTGAGACATGCTTCCACTTCCAAATCTCTTTAAAATATCTTCAATGGGCTCAACTTCTTCTAAGGCTATTGGTTTCCTATTATTTTTAAATTCTAATAAATCTCTTAAATTAATAGGATCAAGACTGTGAATGCCTTTAGAATATTTTTTGTAACTTTCATACGAACCTGTGCCAACTGCATGCTGTAAAATATGAATTAGATTGCCTTGAAGTTGGTGGCTTTCTCCAGTTTTTCTATACCTATAAAGACCTCCTATAGGTAAAGTAAATACATTTTTTTCTGCAAAATTTTTATGAAGTTCTTTTATTTTTTTTTCAATCCCTATTATTCCTATACCTGAAATTCTTGAGACCATGCCCGGGAAATAATCAGCCACAATAGCTCTGCTTAATCCCACAGCTTCAAAATTGCAGCCTCCTCTATAAGAACTAATTACAGAAATACCCATTTTGGACATGATTTTTAGAAGTCCTGCATCTATTGATTTTTTAAATCTTGTTACACATTTTTCAAAGTCAGATTTTCCAAACAAATTTTTTTCAAACCTCTGATAAATGCTATCTATTGCGAGATAAGGATTTACAGTTGTTGCTCCAACCCCAATTAAAACTGCAAAAGAATGGGTATCAAGTGCATCCGAACTTTCGACATTTATAGAACTATAACCTCTAAGTCCTAGTTTTACTAAATGAGAGTGAACTGCGCCAACTGCTAAAATTGTTGGGATGCTAGCTCTAGCAGATGAAATATTTTTGTCTGAAATAATTAAACTGCCAAAGCCTTCTCTTACAGAAATTTCACATTCTTCTTTTATTTTTTCTATTCTTTCTTTTAATGATGAGTTTATATCAAATGTACAATCAATAATCTTTATTTTTTTTGAAAAAACTTTTTTAAATTTTTTAAATTGTGAGTTAGTTAAGATAGGGCTGTCTAAAACGTAGATATCATCCTCTGTTAAATTATCGAAGTCTAATATATTTCCCAAATTTCCAAATCTTGTTTTAAGACTCATTACTTTATTTTCTCTTAAGGAATCTATAGGTGGATTTGTAACTTGACTAAAATTCTGTCTAAAATAATGAGCTACAGGTCTATAATGGCTAGACAAAACAGCAACAGGTGTGTCGTCTCCCATTGATCCTGAGGCTTCTTTTCCTTCTTCTGCCATTGGATGTAAAATTAATTCTAAATCTTCAACGCTGAGTCCAGAAAGATATTGACGTCTTCTCAATTCATTTCCAGTAAACTCCGGACTTTCTTTTTCAATCGAAATTTTTTTATCTAAATCTTTGATTTGTTTATTATATTTTTTGTAATCTTTTGCTAAATAGTCTTTTATTTCTTTATCTTTAAATAATTTGCCTTCTTTTAGATCAATTGCAATAATTTGTCCTGGACCCAATTTCCCCTTTGAAATAACTTTTTCTTCCGGGATTTTTATCATCCCAGACTCTGAACCAGCAAAAAATAAGTTGTCTGATGTTATTGTGTACCTAAGAGGCCTTAAACCATTTCTATCTGTTGCAGCTAAAACCCATTTAGCGTCTGTAGCACATATTGCAGCAGGCCCATCCCAGGGTTCTATTGTACTATTAAGAAAATTGAATAGGTCTTGATGATTTTTTGGTACAGTTTTACTTCTTTTAGACCAAGCGTCAGGTATCATCATTAATTTAATTAGTGGAGCTAATTTTCCAGAGTGAGTTAATAATTCAAAGACATTATCTAATGCTCCAGAGTCGGAAGAACTTCTAATGACTGGCTTTAAATCTTCTACATTTTTAAAAAGAGAACTTGACATGTCTTGTTCGTGAATTTTCATCCAATTTATATTTCCTTTGACCGTGTTAATTTCACCATTATGAGCTAAAGTTCTAAATGGTTGTGCTAAATCCCAACTTGGAAATGTATTGGTAGAATATCTTTGATGAAAAATTACAAAACGAGAAGTAAAATTTTTATCATTTAAATCTGGATAAAAGTCAGCTAAAGACTCAGCTAAAAACATACCCTTATAAACGATAGACCTTGAACTAAATGAACAAATATAAAATTCTTTTAGTTGAGACTCTCTAGCTAATTTCTCAATTTTTTTTCTCGCTACGAATAGTTCTCTTTCTAAATCATTTGTTTTTAATTCTATGTTCTTTTTAAACAAGACTTGAGCAATTTCTGGACGGTTCATGTCTGCAGTTTTACCTAAAACTTTTGGATTTACTGGTACTTGTCTCCAGCCGTAAATATAAAAATTTTCACTAAGAAGAGTTGACTCTATAATCTCTCTACATTTTTCTTGATCAGAATAATTAGTTCTTGGGAGAAAAACCATACCAACGCATATTCTGTTTGCATCATTATGACTGTGTCCTGTTGCAAGAATTTTTTCTTTAAAAAAATCGGGAGCAATTTCTAATTGAATTCCAGCTCCATCCCCAGATTTTCCATCTGCATCAACTGCTCCTCGATGCCAAATAGCCTTTAGGGCTTCGATTCCATAATCTACAATTTTTCTATACTTTTTCCCATCCGTAGAAGCAACCATTCCGACCCCACAGGCATCATGTTCCATCTTATGGTTGTATACATTATTGTCTTCAAGTAATTTTTTATTTTTATTATAATTTTTCATTTTAAGCTGCCTTTATTTTTTTTTCTTTTTTAATTTTATTCTTAAGATATTTTTCAATTTGAGTCGCAGCATCTCTTCCATCTCTTATAGCCCAAACAACAAGAGAAGCACCTCTCACAATGTCCCCAGCAGCAAATACTCCTTCTATGTTAGTTTGCATTGTTCTTAAATCTATTTTAATTGTTCCCCATCTAGAAACTGAAAGTTCTTCGGCATTAAATAATTTAGGAATATTCTCTGGATCAAATCCTAAAGATTTAATAACCATATCAGCATTTATCTTATACTCTGAGTTTTCTTGGACAACTGGTCGTCTTCTACCTGAAGAGTCTGGTTCTCCTAGTAGCATCTTGTTTACTTCAACACCAGTAATTTTTGTGTCTCCCAAAAATCTTTTTGGACTTGTAAGCCAAACAAATTCTACTCCTTCTTCTTCAGCGTTTCCTACTTCCCTAGCAGAACCGGGCATATTCTTCTTATCTCTTCTGTATAAACATTTAACAGATTTAGCTTTTTGTCTAACAGCGGTTCTTACACAATCCATTGCAGTATCTCCTCCGCCAATAACAACAACATTTTTTCCCTCAGAATTGAGAGTTCCATTTTCAAATAATTCTACTTTATCACCTAGACCTTTTCTGTTTGAAGCTGTCAAAAAATCCATCGCAGGAAAAATATTTTTTAAATTATTTCCAGGTATTTCAATCTCTCTTGCTTTATAGACACCAGTCGCAATTAGTACTGCGTCGTGATTTTTTTTAAGATCCTCTAAAGTTTTATCTTTACCGACTTCAAAATTTTGAACAAATTTAATTCCACTATCTCTTAATAGTTTAGTTCTTCTCTCCACTACAAATTTTTCTAATTTAAAATTTGGAATTCCATAAATCAATAAACCCCCAGGTCTATCGTATCTGTCATAGATTGTAACTTGATATCCAGATTTTCTTAATTCTTCAGCGCATGCCATACCTGCGGGGCCTGCTCCAATAACTGCAACAGATTGCTTAATTTCTCTATTTATTTTATGTGGTTTGATCCATCCTTTTTCCCACGCAGTGTCAGTAATATATTTTTCTACTGAGCCGATTGTAACAGTTCCGTGACCGGATTGTTCAATTACACAATTACCCTCACACAAACGATCTTGTGGACATATTCTTCCACATACTTCGGGCATATTATTTGTGCTTTGAGATATTTCATAAGCTTCCTTTAATCTTCCTTCTGCAGTGAGTTTTAACCAATCAGGTATATTATTACTCAGTGGACAATGAATTTGACAAAAAGGAACCCCGCATTGAGAACATCTGCTAGATTGATCTTTTGCCTTCTCATTTATAAACTCGTCATAAATTTCTTTAAAATCCTCTTTTCTTTTTCCTGTTTCTCTTTTAGGAGGATTTTGTTGACTTAACTTTGTAAACTGCAACATTTTTTTATTCATAATTAATCAAGATAATTTAAAATTCTTAAATAATATAGTAAAAATAGGTAAATAATCCTTACTTTAAATTGCAAAAACCCTTGTTTTTAATGCATAATTTGTGCATAGCTGATATGCATATGAACTGTCATGAAAAAAACAATCTTAATTTTTAAAAATTAAATCATGATCGAATTATTGATTCTTTCTTTAATACAAGGTGTAACAGAATTTATACCTGTGAGCTCTTCTTCTCACTTAATCTTAATATCTAATTATTTAAATTTTAATAACCAAAACTTATCAATAGATGTAAGTCTTCACATAGGATCTTTTTTTGCGGTAATATTTTATTTCAAAAATGATATTTTTAATTTTTTGCATAATAGAATTTTATTTTTGAAAATTTTGGTCGCTTCTGTTCCTGTGATGATAGCAGGGTACGTTTTGATAAAATTAGATTTAATAGACCAACTTAGAAACATAAAGATAATTGGATGGGCTACAATTTTATTTGCTATCCTACTTTTTTTTAGTGACAAATTTAAAAAAACAAAGATAATTGATAACAATTTAAGCTTAAAATCAGTTTTGTTTATAGGAGTTTTTCAAATACTTTCTTTAATTCCAGGTGTAAGTAGATCTGGTATAACAATTACAGCAGGCAGATTTTTAGAGTTTAAAAGAGTAGAAGCAGCTAAAATTTCTTTTTTTCTTTCAATTCCAACTTTGGCTGCCGTAAGCTTTTTTGGTATTAATAACTTGTTAGAAACTGAAAGTTTTAGATTTTCATTAACTAATTTATTGTCAATTTTTCTTTCGTTCATATTTTCTTTGATAACTATAAAATATTTTTTAAAATATATTAGCAAATTCAGTTTGAGTGTATTTGTAATTTACAGAATTGTATTAGGAATAATTATTTTAATCTTTTCTTATTTATAAAACTAAGGCTAAACAAAGAACTATTACTAAAGCTATCAAAAAGAAAACGATTACCGCTTTTTGTAAGGATAAATTTTCAAAAAATTTAAACATATTTAAACTATAGTTTAATTTTTTAAAAAATAATAATAATATTTTGGTGCGCCTGCTAGGATTTGAACCCAGAACCTCCTGGTCCGTAGCCAAGCGCTCTATCCAGTTGAGCTACAGGCGCATAAAATAGGATTATCAAAAAAAAACGAGTAAATAAAGCTGTATAATCTATCTTGTTATTTTCAAATTAAAACTTTAAATTGTATAAATGACTAACAAAAACTCAATAGTAATTACTTCAGCTGGCAGAACAGCAGTGGGATCTTTAGGAAAGTCACTTAAAAGTGTATCTGGTGACACTCTCGGATCTGTAGTGATTTCTGATGCAATAAAAAGATCAAAAATTAAAAAAGTAGATGTAGATGAAGTAATTATGGGTCAAGTTTTAACAGGAAGTACAGGACAAAACCCAGCTAGACAGGCTTCTATTAAATCAGGTATTCCAAAAGAAAAACCTGCATATATAGTTAATCAAGTTTGTGGATCTGGAATTAGGTCTGTGGCTTCCGGTTTTCAAAGCATTAAGGTTGGGGATTCAAAAATAATTATAGCAGGCGGTCAAGAAAGTATGTCTTTGGCACCTCACGCACTTTATATAAGAGATGGTAAAAAACTAGGCAACATAGAACTAACAGATACAATGATTAAAGATGGTTTATGGGACGCTTTTCATGGCTATCATATGGGCGTAACAGCTGAAAATGTTGCTACAAAATTTCAAGTTACAAGAAAAGAACAAGATAAATTTGCTTTAAATTCTCAAAAAAAAGCTATTAAAGCAATTAAAGAGCGAAAATTTGAAAAAGAAATTGTAAATGTTAAAATTTCATCAAAAAAGGCAGAGATTAATTTTAAAAAAGATGAACATCCTAGAGAGGGAATTAATTTAGAAACTTTAGAGAGACTTAAACCAGCTTTCCAAAAAAATGGAACGGTAACAGCAGGAAATGCTTCTGGTATCAATGATGGGGCAGCGGCAGTTACTTTAATGTCTGAAGAAGAAGCAAATAAAAGAAATTTAGAGAAATTAGTTAAAATTAAATCTTGGGCAAGTTGCGGGGTAGATCCTTCACTTATGGGCACTGGTCCAATACCTTCCTCTAAAAAAGCGTTAGATCTCGCTGGTTGGTCTGTAAAAGATGTAGATTTATTTGAAATTAATGAGGCTTTTGCGGCTCAAAGTATTGCGGTTTTAAAGACATTGTCAATACCAGAGGAAAAGGTAAATGTTAATGGAGGAGCAATCGCTTTGGGACATCCGATAGGTGCATCTGGGACAAGAATACTAGTGACACTAATTCATGAAATGATTAAAAGGGATGTGCATAAAGGTCTAGCAACTTTATGTATTGGAGGCGGAATGGGGATTGCTATGTGTGTAGAAAGATAAATGGAAATATCAAAACCTTTTAAAGGTAAAAAAAAACGTAAATTAAACAAAATGCCTTTTACAGTAAAAGGATATCTTTTCTATTACACTTTTTTTTGGGTAATAATTCTCTCTATATACATATTTCACTTATTAAAAAATTAATAAAATATTACTAACATTTGAGTTGGGGTAAATTCCTAAAATATTCTAAAGCTTCAGGATTAGCTATAGCTTCTTTATTATTTATTGTTTCACCATGAATTATTTTTTTAACAGCTAGTTCTACTATTTTTCCGCTTTTTGTTCTTGGAATTTCTGGAACTTTTATAATTAAAGATAGAACGTGCTTTGGTGAACAATTTTTTCTAATACTAGTTTTTATTAATTTAACTTTTTCGTTATCCAATTCTATATTATTTTTGGTAGTTACAAATAAAATAATTCTTTCATCATCTTTGAAATCTTGACCAACTACAAGTCCTTCATTAATAAAGTCAATATTTTCGACTTGCTGATATATTTCAGAGGTTCCAATTCTTACTCCGCCAGGATTTAAAGTTGAGTCAGATCTTCCTCTCATGATAAATCCATTGTTTGAGGTTCTCTCTATAAAGTCTCCATGGTGCCAGATATTTTTAAATTTTGTAAAATAAGCTTTGTGATATTTTTTTCCATCTTCGTCTCCCCAGAATTTAATAGGCATTGAAGGAAAAGGTTTTTTTACTACTAATTCACCCTTTTCACCGTCTTTCGTGCTTTTACCTTTCTCTGTAAAAACATCAACATCTATAGCCAGACTTTGACCTTGAATTTCTCCTTTATATACATTTGAATATAAATTACCTAACACCAAACAACCAACCATATCTGTTCCACCTGCAATAGAAGATAAATGTACATCTTTTTTGATATTGCTATAAACATATTTGAAACTTTCTTCTGCTAATGGAGATCCTGTTGAGGTAATAATTTTAACTGAACTTAAATCTAAGTGTTTGTTTTTGAATTTTTCATTTCTTAGATGATCTATATATTAGCGCTTACTCCAAACAAATTAATTTTTTTATTTTGGCAATATTCTAAAAGAACATCTATTTTTGGATAAGTAGGAGCGCCATCAAATAAAAAGATGGAGGCACCAGTGGAAAGACCTCCGACCAACCAATTCCACATCATCCAACCAGTTGTCGTATAATAAAATATTTTTTCATTTTCCTTGATATCACAATGCAACATAAATTCTTTTTTATGCTCAATTAAAACATTTCCTGTTCCATGGGTAATACATTTAGGCTTTCCTGTGGTTCCACTTGAGTAAAGAATATAAATTGGATGATTAAAATCAAATCTTTCAAAATTTTCATCAAGTTCCGATTGGCTTAATATTTCATCAAAATCAGAAAAATTTTCGATTTTTAATTTTTCTTTTTGATTGTAAGGAAATATTATCACTTTTTTAATTGAAGAAATTTGCTTTAAAACATCATCAACTTTTTCTAAAATATTAATTTTTTTTCCATTGTAAAAGTAATGATCACTTGTTATTAAAACTTTAGGCTCAATTTGCTTAAATCTATCTACAACTCCTTGAACGCCAAAATCTGGAGAACAGGACGACCAAATAATTCCGTTTTTTGCACAAGCTAAAAAACAGATGATAGACTCTATTTTGTTTGGAACATATGCAGCAACTCTATCACCCTTTTTTAGATTTAAAGATTTTAGGTAAAATGAAAACTTGCAAACTTTTTCATATAATAATGCCCATGAAATTATTTCTTCAAAGCCAGTTTCTGACAAAAAAGTTATCGCTGCCTCATTAGTTTTTTTTTTTAGAATATTTTCAGAATAGTTTATTTTAGAGTCAGGAAAAAATTGTGTTTTGTTAAAAATCTTATTTTTTTTAATGACTTCTTTTCCTTTGTCGCCAATAATTTCTGAAAAGTCCCAAAATTTTGACCAAAAAATATCCGGTTTAGAAACACTCCATTTCCAAAGCTCTTTAAAATTTTTTTTAACTTTAAAATTTATAAACTTTGAAAAATCTTCCAAAATTGAATCTTCTACCTTTTGTTTAGAAGGCTGCCAAAGAAACTTATTCATATAATCTACTTTAGCTTTTATGAATTTATCTTAACAGATATTTTTTAAGTAAAATTTTCTGTACTATAAAAGCCTGATTTGACTTAATTTCTCTTTTTTTAAAAAACATGTTCATTAACCAGTTCATACCTTAGTTGAATAAATTTAATTGACAAAAAAACGTGAAAAATATGGCAAAAATTAAATTAATGGTTCATTATGCCTTAATCTTTAAAGTTTATTATTTAAAGAATTTTTAATATGTTTATTCCAGTTTATAATAAGTATTTATGGCACAAAATATTTCTGTTCCCGATATTGGTGATTTTAAAGATGTTGAAGTAATTGAAGTTCTAGTTAAACCTGGAGATCAAGTTAATAAGAATGATCCGATAGTCACAATTGAAAGTGACAAATCAAGTCTTGAGATTCCATCGCCTGCCTCAGGAGAAATTAAAGATTTAAAAGTTAAAATAGGCGATAAAGTTTCTGAAGGAAGTATTTTAGCTACAATAGAAAATGGTCAAGCAGCATCAGCTCCAAAAAAAGAGAAAGTAAAAGAAAAATCTTTAAAAGAAGAGCCAAAAAAAAATGGGGATCTGCATCCCGTTAAACGTGTTAAAAAGATTTTCGCAGAACAAGTTTCAAAAGATGATATTGATCCTATTGAAACTAATGAGTGGATTGATTCATTAAATTCTGTAATTGAAAATGATGGCGCACCTAGAGCAAGTTTTTTATTAAATAAAGTAATTGACCAAGCATATAAATCTGGTTTGGTTCTACCTGATACTAGAACTACCCCATACATAAATACAATTCCTCCCGAAATTGAAACAAAATCACCTGGAGATCAAAAAATTGAAAAAAAAATTAGAGCTTACATAAGATGGAACGCTGCCGCAATGGTGGTCAAAGCCAATAAAAAAAGTTCTGAATTAGGTGGACACATTGGAACCTTTGCATCTGCTGCTACACTTTATGATGTCGGAATGAATCATTTCTGGAGAGCAAAAAATAATAATTTTGGTGGAGACTTAATTTATTTTCAAGGACATTCTGCTCCAGGAATGTATGCACGAGCGTTTTTAGAGGGAAGACTTACATCAAAACAATTAGATGGTTTTAGGCAAGAAGTCTCTAAAGGCGGATTATCTTCGTATCCACATCCATGGTTGATGCCAAACTTTTGGCAATTTCCGACTGTTTCAATGGGACTTGGACCGATAATGGCAATTTACCAAGCTAGATTTTTAAAATATTTAATAAATAGAGGTTTAGTTAAAGATGAGGGTAGAAAAATTTGGGTATTTTTAGGTGACGGTGAGATGGATGAACCTGAGTCTCTAGGAGCAATAGGATTGGCTGCAAGAGAAAAATTGGATAATTTAATTTTCGTAATTAATTGTAATCTTCAAAGGCTTGATGGACCTGTTAGAGGAAATGGAAAAATTATCCAAGAACTTGAAGGTAGTTTTAGAGGTACGGGATGGAATGTAATTAAAGTCATATGGGGTTCATATTGGGATCAATTATTAGCTAAAGACAAAAATGGTTTATTAGTAAAAAGAATGAATGAATGTGTGGATGGAGAGTATCAAGCATTTAAAGCGAAAGGCGGATCATATGTTAGAGATAAATTTTTTGGAAAATACCCTGAATTAAAAGAAATGGTTTCTTCAATGACGGATAAAGATATTTGGAGATTAAATAGAGGTGGACATGATCCACATAAAGTTTACGCTGCCTACTATTCTGCCATGGAACATAAAGGCTCCCCTACGGTTATTCTTGCGAAAACTATTAAAGGTTATGGTATGGGTAAATCTGGAGAAAGTATGAATACAACTCACCAACAAAAAAAACTGGATGAAAAAGATTTACTTTATTATAGAGATAGGTTTGGTGTTCCTCTTACAGACAAGCAAGTAAGAAATATTGAATACTATAAACCAAATGAAAAATCTGAAGAAATAAAATATTTAAAAGAAATGAGATTAAAACTTGGTGGTTTTATTCCAGAAAGAACTTCTTTTGCTAAACAAATAAAGGCTCCGCCCAAAGAAATTTTTGACAGTTTTATGAAATCTACAGGCGAAAAAGAAATGTCTACTACTATGGCTTTGGTTAGAATGCTTACAGCTTTATTAAGAGATAAGAATATTTCTCCAAGATTAGTCCCCATCATTCCTGATGAAGCAAGAACTTTTGGAATGGAGGGTTTCTTTCAAAAGATTGGTATTTATGCTCACGAAGGACAAAAGTATGAACCAGTAGACTCCGAACAATTGAGCTCGTACAGAGAAGACAAAAGTGGTCAAGTATTAGAAGAAGGTATTAATGAGTCTGGAGCAATGTCATCTTGGATTGCGGCAGGTACATCATACACTAACCATGATATAGAAATGATACCTATTTACGTCTTTTACTCTATGTTTGGATTTCAAAGAGTTGGTGACTTAGCTTGGGCAGCTGGAGACTCACAAGCTAGAGGTTTCTTAATTGGGGCGACAGCAGGAAGAACCACATTAGCAGGTGAGGGTCTTCAACACCAAGATGGTCATAGTCATTTATTAGCGTCAAATATTCCAAATTGTATAAGTTATGATCCAACATTTGCTTACGAAATGGCAGTGATACTTAGAGACGGATTAAAAAGAATGCACGAAAAAAAAGAAAATGTTTTCTATTACATTACTGCAATGAACGAAAATTATTCACACCCTGAAAAACCAAAGGGTTCTGATGAAGGTATACTTAAAGGAATGTATTTGTTTGAAGAAAATAATAATAAAAATAAAACTAAAGTTCAACTTTTGGGCTCTGGTACAATTTTAAGAGAAATAATTGCAGCAGCAAAGATTTTATCAAAAGATTATGGCATAGACTCTGATGTTTGGAGTGTGACAAGTTTTAATGAGTTAAGAAAGGATGGAATGGAAGCTGAAAGGTGGAACCTCCTTAATCCTAATGAAAAAAGAAAAAAATCATACGTCCAAAAATGTTTGGAAAATAGAGATGGACCAATTATTGCTGCATCTGATTATACTAGGTCATTTTCCGATCAGATAAGACCTTATACGGAGAAACCTTTTTATTCTCTTGGTACAGATGGCTACGGAAGAAGTGATACAAGAAAAAATTTAAGAAAATTTTTTGAAGTCGACAAGGAACATATAGTTGCCTATACTTTAAGTGCTTTAGCTAAAGAACAACTTATTGAAAGTAAGAAAGCAGAAAGTGCAATTAAAAAATATAAGATTGATAAAGAAAGAGATTTTCCATCTAACTTATAAAAAAAATGACTAGTACAAAAATATTAGTTCCAGATATGGGTGACTTCAAAGATGTGGAGATTATTGAAGTTTTAGTTAAAGAGGGTCAACAAATCAAAAAAAATGATTCTCTAATAACTCTTGAAAGTGATAAATCTAGTGTTGAAGTACCGTCTTCTCATGACGGAGTAGTTGAACAAATTAATGTAAAAGTTGGTGATAAAGTAAATCAAGGAGATCTAATTCTTAATTTAAAATCTGAAAGTAAATCAGTTAAAAAAAAAGAAATTGTAAAAAAGGAGCAGTCTAGTGAGAAAAAATCTCAAACAAAAAAAACAATTCAACCAAAGCCAAAAGAAATTATTCCATTAGCCCCAGCATCTACAAATGTCACTAAGTCAGCAAGTCCAAAAGTTAGAAAATTTGCTAGGGAATTAGGAGCTAATGTTATTGAGATACCCGGATCTCAAAGGGGTGGCAGAGTTTCAGAAGATGATGTTAAAAACTTTGTAAGATCGCAGGTTACTGTCAGCGGTGGAAGAGTTGAAAAGAAAATTCACAAAGACGAGTATTCTCCTGAAGAGTTCGGAGAAATTGAATTAAAAGATATACCAAGAGTAAAAAAGTTATCTGGTCCACAATTAGTAAGATCTTGGACTGAAATTCCCCACGTAACTCAACATGACGAAATTGATATCACTGAAATGGAAAAATTTAGATCATCTCTTTATGACTATTTCACCGGGGAAATAATTAAAGTTACACCATTAGCATTCATTGCTAAAGCCTTAGTAAGTGCACTTAAGGAGTTTCCCAATTTTAATGCCTCAATAGATAAAGATCAAAATAAAATTATTTATAAAAAATATTTCCATATTGGGTTTGCTGTTGATACTCCTCATGGATTAATGGTGCCTAAAATAAGAGATGTTGATCAAATGAGTATTAAAGAAATTGGAGAGGCTTTAAAAAAAACAAGCAAATTGTGTAGAGAATTAAAAATTGACAAAAAGGAATTTTTTGGTGGCTCAATGACTATATCAAGCTTAGGAGGAATCGGAGGAACTTTTTTCACGCCAATAATAAATCCTCCCGAAGTTGCAATATTAGGAGTAGGAAAAAGTTTTGATAGATTAGTAAAAAGCAAGGGAAAAATTTCATCTAGGAAAATCTTACCTATTTCATTGTCTTATGATCATAGAATAATTGATGGGGCCGAGGGAGCTAAGTTTTGTGTATATCTAAGTGAGTGTCTAGGAAAAGATTTTGCTTTCAAGCTTGCTGTTTAATTAAATTTACAATACGACAAATCATGAATAAAAAAATATTTTCTTTTATTTGTGCTTTTCTTACTTCTTTTATTTGGGGTACAGGTTTTATTGCTCAAGACATGGGAATGGATTATATAGGCCCAATAACTTTTAGTTTTGTAAGGTTGTCTTTAGGTTTTGCTACGCTGCTACCTTTTTTTTTTATTATTGAATTTGAAAAAATTAAAAAAATTAAATTTGATTACAATAAAGTTATTCTTTATCTTATTTTTATAGGTTTTTTATTAGCTTACGGAATAACATTGCAGCAATATGCCTTGCTTTATACCGACGTTGCTAATACAGCTGTTTATACTGTTCTATATGTTGTTTTAGTTCCTTTCGTGTCCTACTTTTTCTTTTCTAAAAAAATACATTGGTCTATATGGCCCTCAGTATTAATTTGTATGACTGGAAGTTTTTTGTTAACAGAAATACAAAATATTCAAGTAAGAATTGGTGATACTTTTGCTTTTGTAAACGCTTTCTTCTGGGCTTTTCATATAGTTTTTATTTCACGACTTATTAAAATTTTTAACTTTCCTCTAACCATAGCTGCATTTCAGTGTTTTTTTGGAGCAATTTTATTATTATTTCCCATGCTTATTTTTGAAGAATTTGTTGTTGCAAAAATTTTATTTGAATGGAAAGAACTTTTATATATCGGAGTTTTGTCTAGTGGTATAGCATTCCTTCTTCAAGTCTATTCTCAACAAAATTTAAATCCAGTTCCAGTAGCAATAATATTTACTTTGGAAGGTGTTTGGGCCGCCTTTTTTGGTTGGATTATTTTAAACCAATATTTAAATGAAATTAAAATATTTGGAATTATCCTGATTTTATCTGCCGTAATTTTTTCTCAATTAGCTCCGATTTATGGTAAAAAATATTATGGACGAAACTAAAAAAGGCTTTATGCAAAATATAGGAGATTTATCTTTTAAAAAGATAGATGAGACGAATTTTGAATTTGGTATAAAAATAATAGAAAATTTTTTAAATACTGGAGGTATAGCTCATGGTGGTTTTATTGCAACTATTGCTGATACTGGTATGGGTAACGCTGCACATGTTACTGCTGGTAATAAAAGGTGTGTAACAATTAATTTAGATATTAAATTTATTTCCGCTGGAAAACTTAACGAAAAATTAATTGGAAAAGTAAAAATTTTAAAAAAAACTAAAACTTTAATTTTTATTAATTGTGAAATATTTGGCCCAGAAAAAATAGTAGCTTCTGCATCAGGAACTTGGAAAATTCTTTAAGATTTTCTTCTATAATTAAGATAACCAATTATTAATAAAAATACAAAAGCAAAAGGGTAAACGATTGCTTTGCTTGGTCTATCTGGGTTTTCAATTTTAAAATTGCTAATAATATCTCCTATTTGTAAACCAGATTTTTTCGCTTCACCTTTCCAATTTAACTTATCTACAGACAGTTGATTTTTTTCTTCAATGAGTGTGACGCCATATTCTTCTAAATTATAATTATTCTCAAATTTTCCTTTTTCAATAACAAAGAGTTTATATCTTTCTCCATACTCAGTTACTCTGGTAACTTTAATATGCACCTCTTTTGATGGATCAAAAGAGATGTTCTGAATACCTGCAGCTGAAAGTTTTTGCTCATTAAATTTTGGATAGAATTTATTTAAAACGTAATCAGGAGCTAAAAAAGATAAAGAAATAATTAAAAAAGATATGATTTCATACCATTTTAATTTATTTATAAACCACTGTTGGGTTGCTGCAGTGAAAACGAGAATCCCAATTAAAGAGGTAATGATTACTACTAAAGCTTGCCAAATATTATCTACTCCGATTAATAAAAGTTCATGATTAAATAAAAAGACGATAGGTAAAATACCTGTTCTTAAACTATACCAAATAGCTTGTAATCCAGTTCTTAATGGATCACCGCCAGATATTGCTGCTGCTGCGTAAGACGCTAATCCAACTGGTGGTGTAACATCAGCCATCAGACCAAAATAAAATACGAATAAATGCACTGCAATTAACGGAAAGATAAATCCTGAGGCGTTTCCAACGTCAACAAGAACTGTTGCCATTAATGATGCTACAACTACATAGTTTGCTGTTGTTGGGAGACCCATTCCAAGAAGTAAGCAAAGAACGATAGTTAATAAAATAAGTATAATTACATTATCTCTTGCGATTGTTTCTATTACTATAATTAAATTAGTGCTTAGTCCTGTTGAGCCCACCGCTCCAACAATAATCCCAGCCGTTGCAATTGCTATACCTACACCAACCATGTTAATTGCACCTTTTTGAAGCCCAACAATGGTTTGATTATACCAATCAATTAAACCAGTTTTAAAATTTGAATTTTTGATAATACGATTTAATAAGTTGACTAAGATTAAAGAGATTGTTGCATAAAAAATTGAGAAACCTGCTGTATATCTCATATAAACGAGTAAAAAAATTAAAACAAAAATTGGTATTAAAAAATGTAATCCAGATAAAAAAGTTTTCTTTAAATGTGGTACATCAGCATCATTCATTCCTTTGAGACCCAATTTAAGAGCCTCAAGATGAGATATATAAAATAAAGCAATATAAGAGATAACAGCTGGTAAAAAAGCGTGTTTAACTACTTCAAAATAAGTTACTCCGATAAAACTTGCCATGACAAAAGCTGCGGCGCCCATTACTGGTGGCATAATTTGACCATTCACAGATGATGAAACCTCAATGGCTCCTGCTTTTTCTTGGGAGAAGCCAGTTCTTTTCATAATTGGAATTGTAAAAGTCCCAGTAGTAACAGTGTTTGCAATTGATGAACCTGAAATCATACCTGTCATTCCAGATCCCAAGATTGCTGCTTTTGCTGGTCCTCCTCGCATTTTACCAACCATAGCAAAAGCTAGATCTAAAAAATATTTTCCTCCACCTGCAGTTTCTAATAAAGCTCCAAACAATACGAATAAAAATATGAAATCTACTGAAACTCCTATTGGTATTCCAAATATTGCTTCTTGGTCAAACCATTGAAACCCTACTAATCTTTTTACAGAAAGACCCCCATGAGAAATAATATCAGGTGCATATTTTCCAAAGTAAGAAAATAAAAGAAAACAAACAGCAATAATAACTAAAGGTAGACCGATAGCGCGTCTAGTTGCCTCCAATAGAATTAATATTCCCGTAGCTCCTATTATGAGTTCAACTGGAACTTTAAGACCGAATATCTCTTTTACTAAAAGTATCCCTCCTCTATTAACGAGATCGTCATAAAAAAAATAAATATATAAACAACAAAAAGATCCAATTATACTTATGAGAATATCTAATACTGAAATCTTTTTTCCTCTAACTGCTGGAAAAATCAAAAATGAAAGAGTTAAAGCAAAACCTAAGTGAATTGCTCTAGCAGGTAACCCTTTGAACATTCCAAAATTAAACCAAAAAGGAAATGGGGAAGCGTACCAAAGTTGAAATAATGTCCAAAGAATAGCAATAGCTAAAACTATTTTTAAATGAATGCCTGATAAATTTCGGGTAGGTGAAATATCTTCTTGTATTTTATCTTTAATCTTACTTTGAATATTTTGGTTCATTTTAATTAAGATACATTATTCTAAAAAAAAAGGCCCAAAAAATATTGGGCCTTTTTTATTAAATTAAAGAAATTGGACTACATTAATCCAGCTTCTTTATAATACTTGATCGCACCTGGATGTAATGGAGCTGATAAGCCGTCAGCTATCATATTTTTCTTTTCCAGAGGTCCGAAAGCAGGATGTTGAGCTCTGAAATCATCAAAGTTTTCCATTACTGCTTTTGTAACTAAGTATACAAGCTCGTCAGAAACATCTGCACTAGTAACAACTGTTGCTTTTACACCAAAAGTTGTCGCGTCTTTTTTCTGATTAGAGTAAGTTCCTTTTGGAATAACTGCTTTAGCATAATAGTCTGCTCCGTCAATTAAACCTTGAACTGGTGCACCAGTTAAATTAATTGGGCTAGCTTTTGCTTTACAAGTAGCGGCTTGCTCCATAGCACCATTAGGAAATCCTACTGAATATCCAAAGGCATCTATTTTACCGTCACAAAGAGCTTTTACTTGCTCAGAAGAAGTAAGTTCAGTAGTTGCTTTGAACATACTCATGTCT
>MDTA01068815.1_pt1 | contig 26870 bp, 26 predicted proteins | sample 811151 | NCBI WGS metagenome assembly MDTA01 (sample SAMN05326648, study PRJNA326480) | marine metagenome | isolation source: seawater | place: Indian Ocean: South | collected 2010 | reverse complement strand
TAGGTGATGCAAAATTTCTTTATAAATGGAATGAGGATCACTCATTTTTAAAAAGAAATGTAGATATTCATGATGTTGGAAATTCAGCTCTATATTTGTTGAGTGAATTAGGAGGTGGGGTGACAGGTGAAATTCATTATGTAGATGCTGGTTATAATAAAGTTGGAATGCCAGATCCAAAAAATATAACTTAATCTTATGTCTAAAAGATATAGTGGTAAGTCATTCAAAGATTCAAGTGTTATGAAAAAAGCCAAACTTTCCTTTAAAGAAAAAAGGAAGTTAAAAAGAGAAAAAAAAAAGAGTAGATAATGTTGATACTAGTTTGGTTTGTAGTTTGTATTATATTTTACTTTGTTCAATCAATTTTAGGAAATTCAGGTCATTCACTAGAGGTATTTGCTGTCTTAAGTGCAATAGCTATTTTTCTAATTAATAAAATTAGATATAAAATTAAATAACTAATAACAATTATTTATACAGCTGCCTGTTTAATGGATAATTTTACTTTTCCTCTATCAAAGCCAATGACTTTAACTTTTACTTCGTCACCTTCTTTAACAACATCAGTTACTTTAGCTACTCTTTTATCAGCAAGTTCAGATATATGAACAAGACCATCTTGTTTTCCTAAAAAATTAACAAAAGCACCAAACTCCATAATTTTCATAACTTTACCATTATAAATTTTATTAAGTTCTGCCTTGGCAGTTAAATCTTTAATCATCTGCATTGCTTTGTTTCTTGAGTCCTCATCAGGGGCAGCAACAGTTACAACTCCTTCATCATTAACATCAACTTTTGCACCAGATTTTTCGACTATTTCTCTTATAGTTGCGCCACCTTTTCCAATAACAGTTGCTATATCCTTTTTATCAACAGTAATTTTTTCCATTTTAGGTGTATGTTTTCCTACATCTGCTCTAGATTTATTGAGAGCTTTATTCATTTCTCCTAATATATGCACTCTACCATCTTTGGCTTGTTTTAATGCTTGTTCCATTATTTCAAAAGTAATTCCTGTTATTTTTATATCCATCTGTAACGAAGTAATTCCATCTTTAGTTCCCGCCACCTTAAAATCCATATCGCCTAGATGATCTTCATCTCCAAGAATATCTGACAGAACACTAAAATCTTCACCTTCCTTTATTAATCCCATCGCAATACCTGCAACTGGCTCTTTAATTGGAACTCCGGCATCCATTAAAGCTAAGGAAGCTCCACAAACAGTTGCCATAGATGAAGATCCGTTTGATTCTGTTATTTCGGATACGATCCTAAAAGTGTATGGAAAACTTTCTTTGGAGGGTAATGATGAATGGATTGCTCTCCAGGCTAATTTACCATGTCCTATTTCTCTTCTTCCAGTTCCGATTCTACCAGTTTCTCCAACTGAAAAAGGTGGAAAATTATAATGAAGCATAAATCTCTCTCTTTGTAATCCATCTAGACTTTCTATTCTTTGCTCATCATCAGATGTTCCTAATGTTGTAGTAACAATTGCCTGTGTTTCACCTCGCGTAAATAGTGCTGATCCATGTACTCTTGGCAAAATTCCAACCTCACACATTATGGGTCTTACATCTGATAAGCCTCTACCATCAATCCTATTTTTATTCTTTAAAATATCTGTTCTTACAATTTTTTTCTCTAAATTTTTAAGCTCATAATTAACATCAAGTTCAGTGTAGTTTTCATTATCCTCATATATTTTTTTTGCTTTTTCTGTAATTTCAGAAATTTGATTAGATCTATCTTTTTTATCTCTTGTTGAAAAAGCTTTCTTTAAATCTTTTGAAAATACCTTTTCTAAATTTTTTCTTATTTCAGAAAGATCTTTCTTTTCAATAACCCAATCAGGTTTTTTACACTCTTTAGACAACTCTTCAATCATTTTTATAATTGGAATAAAGTTTTCGTGACCAAATTTTACAGCTTTTAACATTTCTTCTTCAGTTAACCCTCTAGCTTCAGATTCAACCATTAAAACTGCATCTTTTGTTCCAGCCACAACTAAATCTAATTTGGATTTTTCTAATTCGATCTTTGATGGATTTAGTACATATTTTCCATTTATAAAACCTACTCTAGATGCACCAACTGGACCCATAAAAGGTAATCCCGATATAGCTAAAGCAGCTGATGATGCTATTATAGATAATATATCAGCTTCGTTTTCTTTGTCATAAGATATGACTGTAGGGAGTAGTTGTACTTCATTTTTAAATTCATCTGGAAATAGCGGTCTTATGGGTCTATCTATCAACCTAGATATAAGTGTTTCACTTTCTGTAGGTCTAGCCTCTCTTTTAAAATAACCTCCAGGAATTTTTCCAGCAGCGTAATATTTTTCTTGATAGTTAACTGATAGAGGAAAATAATCAACTTCAGGGTTTACCTTTTTTGCGCCCACTACTGTCGCCATTACAATAGTTTCTCCACACTGTACTATTACTGCTCCATCTGCTTGTCTTGCAATTTTACCTGTTTCTAAACTTATTTTTTTTCCTGCTATTTCTATTTCTTTTTTAAATACTTTAAACATTTATTTCCTTATATTTAGTTTGCTAATTACATTTTTATACGAATCTAATTTATTTTTCTTTAGATAGTCTAATAATTTTTTTCTTTTATTAACTGCTTTTAATAATCCAACAGATGAGTGTTTATCTTTTTTAAAATCTTTCATATGTTTTGAGAGTGTTTCAATTTTTTCTGTTAATAGAGCTATTTGCACTTCTGAAGACCCTACGTCTTTTTCATGTATTGCTAATTCTTTTACTTTTTTAATCATAATTTTTCCTGTCTATTAGTTTGTTTAATTAAATTTTCGATTTTTTCTGCATAGTCAAATGATTCATCTTTCACAAATAATAACTTTGGTAAAAATTTTATTGTAATTTTTTTTGACAAAACTTTTCTAACCATATAAGAAAATTCTTTGAGTGTATCTATAACTTCCGTTGAATTTTTTCCTCCTAAAGGTAATACAAAAGCTTTCGCTGTTTTTAGATCTGGGCTCATTCTAACTTCAGTCACAGTAATATTGTTAGTATCTAGGTTTGGCAGTTTCGCCTCACCTCTGACAAAAATAATTCCTAAAGCTTGTTTTATCATTTCACCGACTCTTAATTGTCTTTGGGTTGCAGGTCTACCAAATTTTTTATTTCTCATACTCTTCTTTCTGTTATCTTTGAATTATAGGCCTCTATTATATCTTTTTTCTGAAAATCACTGAAATCCTTCAAAGTTATTCCACATTCAAGACCTGCTGCAACTTGTTTTGTTTGATTTTTCTCTCTAAAAATAGATCCAATTTTACCATTGTATATGATTGCTCCATCTCTAATTAATCTCACGTTAGACCCATTAAAAATTTCTCCCTCAAGAACTTTAGATCCTGCAACTTTGCCTACTTTAGAAACTTTAAAAATCTCTAGAATTTCAGCTGATCCTGTAACTTTTTCTTCTACATCTGGGGTCAGCATTCCAGACATTTTACTTTTTACAAAATCTAAAACTTCATAGATAATATTGTAAGAAGATATTAAAACTTTTTCTTTTTCAGCAAGTTTTTTTGCTTCTTTTGTAGGTTTAATATTAAAAGCAATTAATATAGCTTTAGATGCTTTTGCCAACGATACATCTGTCTCAGTAACCATTCCAATATCTGATAAAATAATTTTTGGTTTAATTTCATCATGTTTTATTTGAATTATCGCACTTTTAATGGCCTCTGAGGATCCATGTACATCTGATTTTATGATAATATTTAAATCCTCTGAAATTTTATCTTTAAAAGCCGAATCTTGAGTTACGAAAGTTAAAGGATTTTTTCCTGATTTTGACTCTTGGATCCTTGCATCACAAAGTGACTTTGCTTCTTTTTCAGTTTCTAAAACTAAAAAGTCATCACCAGATTTTGCAGCACCATTTATTCCAAGTATCTCAACAGGTAAAGCAGGAACTGCTTCGTCAATACTTTTGCCAAAATCATTTATAATTGCTCTTACCTTACCCCATTTTAAACCACTTACAAAAAAATCACCTTTTCTAAGAGTTCCGCTAGTTATAATTATATTTGCAATTGGTCCTCTACCTATATCTATTTTTGATTCTAAAACAACTGCTGTTGCTTTCGTATCAAAGTCAGTTTTTAAATCTAAAAGTTCTGATTGTAAAACTATAGAGTCAACTAATTTATCTAAATTTTTTTTTGTTTTGGTTGATATTTCAACCATTAATGTGTCTCCTGACAATTCTTCTGCTATTAATTCGTGTTCTAGCAACTGATTTTTAATTTTTTGTGGATCAGCATCAGGTAAATCACACTTATTAATTGCTACTACTATAGGAACTTTTGCCGCTTTCGCGTGCTTGATTGACTCGACTGTTTGAGGTTTGACTCCATCGTCAGCAGCAACAACTAACACAACAATGTCAGTTAACTTAGAGCCTCTTGCTCTCATTTCTGTGAAAGCGGCATGACCTGGCGTGTCTATAAAAGTAATTTTTTTTGAATTATGATCAATCTGATAAGCACCAATATGTTGAGTTATTCCACCAAATTCACCTGAAACTACATTGGCACTTCTTAAAACATCTAGAACTGAAGTTTTTCCATGATCTACGTGCCCCATTACAGTTACTATAGGTGCTCTATTTTTTAAATTTTCAGACTTAACTTCTTTAATTTTTTTTATTATTTCTTCTGCTTTTTCTTCTTTGATTGGATTATGACCAAACTCCTTAACCAAATACTCTGCTGTATCTGAATCAATAGAATGATTTATGGTAGCGGTTACCCCCATTCCTAATAAATGTTTGATAATACTGCTTGATTGCTCTGCCATCCTGTTTGCAAGTTCTCTAATTGTGATTATTTCTGGAATATTTACATCTCTCTTTATTGGTTTTATATTGTCTTTAAGTTGATCTTTTTGAAAACTTCTGTTTTCTTTTTGTTTAGCTCTTTTAAGTGAAGCCAAACTTCTAGCCCTACCTTCTTCTTCGCCACTTAGAGCTCTTGAAATTGTAAGCTTTAATTCTCTTCTTTTTGATCCTTTTCCTTTATTTTCACGTTTTTCTGGATCGTCTTTAAGTCTTTTAGTAGCTCTTTGTTCGGCAAGTTTTCTTTTTTCAAAATCATTTGTGGGTAATTTTGGTTTTAAAATTCCTGTTGATTTAAATTTTGATGGTGGTCCAGATCTAAAATTCCCTGATGGTTTTGTAGATGTGTTATAATTTCTTTTATTCGCAAATTTTGTTGTTTTTCTCTCAATAAATACGGAGTTTTTTCCCTGAGTTTTTGCTTTCTCAATATTAGTTATAGATTTTTTTAGGTTCCCTGATAATTTTAATTTGGTTTTTTTCTTTTCCATAACTCATCTCTCAATCTTTATAAACTTTATTTCGAGCAGACATAATAAGATCATCTGCTTCTTTTTTTGATAGTGCAAAATCTTCTAAATAACCTTTAATTTTAATTCTTTCTCCTTTGACTACGTCAAAACCACCTGTTAATTCGTCTGATGCTAAATCTGCAAAGTCGTTAAGTGATAAGATTTTTTGTTCTCCTAATGTTACTAGCATTCCAGGAGTTAATCCTTCATGATTAATTAGGTCTCCATCTAAACCTAGTTCTTTAATTTTTTTAGATATTTCTTCTTGATCTTTTTGATAAAATTCTTTTGCTCTCCCAATTAATTCTTTCGCTGTTTCTTCTTCTATTCCCTCTATTTTCGTTAAAGACTCTACATTTGAATCTTTAATATCATCAATTGAAGAAAATCCCTCGGCAACAAGAAGTTGTCCTAACGTCTCGTCTAGCTCTAAATTTTTAACAAAATTTTCTGTTTTTTCTTTAAACTCAGTTTGTCTTTTTTCAGAATCCTCTTGGTCAGTCATAATATTAATTTCATAATTCATTAATTTAGTAGCTAACCTTACATTTTGTCCTCTTCTTCCAATAGCTTTACTTAAGTTCTCCTCTGTTAGAATTACATCAAGTTTTTTATTTTCTAAATCAACATTGACTCTTTGAACTACCGCTGGTGATAAAGCATTTGAAACAATAACTGCAGGGTCTTCTGACCAATTGACAATATCTATTTTTTCACCTTGAAGTTCATTCACAACAGCTTGTACTCTGCTACCTCTCATACCAACACATGCTCCAACCGGATCTAATGAGGTATCAATGGCTTTTACACAAATTTTTGCTCTACTGCCAGGGTCTCTTGCTGAAGAAATAATTTCAATCAAACCATCATATATCTCGGGGACTTCTTGTATGAATAGTTTCTCCATAAATTTAGAATGTGCTCTAGAGAGAAAAATTTGTTGCCCTCTAGGTTCTCTTCTAACGTCAGAGCAGTATGCTTTGACTCTATCTCCAGCTTTTATATTTTCTCTTGGAATTAGTTCATTCTTTTGAATTATTGCTTCCGTACGTCCAAGATCGACAATCACATTGCCAAATTCTAATCTTTTAACTATTCCGCTTAAAATCGTATCTTTCTTATCTTTAAAGTCATTATATTGTCTTTCTCTTTCTGCCTCTCTTACATTAAAGCTAATTACTTGTTTTGCTGTTTGAGCAGCAATTCTACCAAAATCAAAGGATGGCAAAGGTTGAAGAATACTGTCACCAATTTTTTTATCTTTATTTATTTCATCTAAATTTAAAGCTTGATCTAGGCTAATTTCTGTATTTAAATTTTCTGGTTTTTCTACAATTAGCAACTTCCTATAAATGCCAATATCACCATTATCTCTATTTATTTGGACTTCAATTTCATTATCATGACCAAATTTAGATTTTGCAGCTTTTGCAATACCCGTTTCCATTGAATTTATAATTAACTCTTTATCAATTGATTTTTCAAGGGCAACTGCTTCTGCAATTCTTAAAAGTTCAAGTTTATCTGCTCTTCTGTTTAACATTTTCCTTTTTCCAAAAAAAATGGGCCGAAGCCCATTTTTGAAATTTCAATAATGTAAGTTCAATATATTTATTTTTTCTCTATTTTCAACTTTATTTAATTATTAAATATTGATGCTTTATCAGTTTTTTCCCATGAAAAAGCTCCATTTGACTCTGGTTCTCTTCCGAAATGTCCGTAGGCTGCTGATTTTTCATATATTGGTTTATTTAAACCTAACATTTCTCTTATTCCTCTTGGGCTTAAATCAAAATTATCTTGAATCAGTTTTTCTACATGTTTATTTTTTTCTTCATCGTTTGAAAAAAGATCAACATAAATTGAAAGTGGTTTAGAAACTCCTATTGCATATGCTAATTGAATTAAACATTTATCTGCAATTTTTGAAGCAACAATATTTTTAGCCAAATATCTTGAGGCATAAGCTGCCGATCTATCAACCTTTGTGGGATCTTTTCCAGAAAAAGCACCTCCTCCATGCGGGGCAGCTCCTCCATATGTATCTACAATAATTTTTCTTCCAGTCAGTCCGCTGTCTCCGTCAGGACCGCCAATAACAAAGTTTCCTGTTGGGTTTATATAAACCTCACTTTCATCAAGATTTCCTAATAAATTTTTTGGAATAGATCTCTCGATATATGGCATACAAAGTTCTTTTACTTTTGCTAAATTAACATCTTTAGAATGTTGGGTAGAGATCACTACTGATTTTACAGCATTGGGGATTCCATCTTTATACTCAATAGTAATTTGACTTTTTGAGTCTGGCTCTATTCCTTTAAGCTTTCCAGATTTTCTATCCTCTGCCATCAATCTTAAAATCCTATGTGAAAAATGAATCGGAGCCGGCATGAGTACATCAGTTTCATTACATGCATAACCAAACATTATACCCTGGTCTCCAGCACCTTCATCTTTATTTCCAGAAGAGTCAACACCCATTGCAATATCTGCAGACTGTGAGTGTAAATGACTTTCAATCTTTGTTGCTTCTTTCCAAGTAAAACCTTCTTGATCATATCCAATGTCTTTGATGCAATCTCTAACTTTAGAAATTAACTCATCTTTATTTATTTCAGGTCCTCTTGTTTCTCCAGCTAAAACAACTTTATTTGTAGTTGTAAGTGTTTCACACGCTACTCTTGCTTGTGGTTCCATTCCTAAGTAAGTATCAACCACCATATCTGAAATTCTGTCACATACTTTGTCAGGGTGACCCTCAGATACAGACTCGCTTGTAAATAAAAAATTTTTTTTCATTTTATCTCCCTATTTTTTTCTTTTTAAAAAAAAAATTAAACTAATATAGATTCCTAATAAATAAAAGAACATATTATTACCTTTTTGAGAAAATAAAGTAGTATTGGTTATGTTTAGTTTTTTTATGTTAATAACTCCACTCTGAGTTGACTCAATCTTATGTAATGTTTCACCCTTGGGATTTATCAAAGCTGACGTTCCATTGTTTGCAGACCTTATTATATTTTTTCCCTCCTCGATTGACCTGAACACAGCATGAGCAAAATGCTGATGTGGACCGATTGAGTCTCCAAACCAACCATCTTCTGAAATATTAATTATTAAATCAAAATCTGAATGCGTTGATAATTTACCGGTGTAGATTATTTCATAGCAAATTAAAGGTAAAAATTTTAATTTAAAATCTAAATTATTAAGAAATATTATTTTTTGTTGTTTTCCTTTAGAAAAAGATTGATAGTTATTAGTAATTACTTTTAACCCCATTCTTTTAAGAAATCTCTCTATAGGTAAGAACTCCCCAAAGGGGACTAGTTTGTTTTTATGGTAATAATCAATCAAATCAAGATTATTATCAAAGACTGCCAGAGTATTATAAATTTCAGGATTATTTTTATTATTAAAATCATTAATACCAAAAATAATTAAATGTTTTTCACCAAAATTTAAATTAAATAAATCTTTAAATTTTTTTACTTCGTTTAGATTTGTTGATGTAACTATTCCCTCTGGCCAAATAAATAATGTCGATTTTTCTTTATCAGGATCACTTAAAATAATTAAGTCATTCAATATTTCATATTCATTATTTTGATTATAGAATCTGTCAATTTTAACTCTCGATGAAATTATTTTAATATTTAAATTTTCGATTGTATTAGTAAATTTATCACTTGATTTTAAAGTATTTTGCCCAAAAATTTTTAAACCAATAACTAATGATATAAAAAATAAACAAAAATAAAGTTCATTTCTTGAATTCCTTAAAATAAATAAAGCAGGTAACAAAAATAATGTTATGCATAATAAGTTTAAACTGTAAGTTCCAATAAAAGATAATATTTGAATAAAATCTAAATTTTTAGAAAAAGAATATACAAATAAGTTCCATGGAAAGCCTGTTAAAATAAAACCTCTTATAAACTCAAAAGTTCCGAAAATGACTGAAAAAATTAGCACTGAACCTATAGAATTAAATTTATTAATAAAAAAAGAGAAAAAAATTGTTGCTAAACCATAAAATATTCCAATAAATGCAGGAACTAAAATAAGACTAATTGGAATTAATATTTTAAAACTTTCATCAAATGTTAAAGATATAGCAATCCAGTAAAGACTTGATATAAAATAACCAAATCCAAAAATCCAGCCATACTTAAAATAATTAAATTTATTTGTTAATTTTTTTTCATAATTATTAATAAAAATATAGAATAAAGATAATGTTACAAAATTAATTAAAAAAAAATTATATGGAGGCAGGCTAAAAGAGGTTGATATACCTAACAATAATACAAATACATTACTGGCTATTTTATTTTTAATTAAGTTTTTCAAAGTTCTTTTCAACCATTTTATAAATTTTCGATTCCTCTTTATCCATTTTTTTAAATTCTGATAATTTCATATGATCAAAACCAACTAAATGCAAAAAACCGTGTATAAAAATTTTAATTGTTTTTTTTTGAAAATCATAAATATTTATTTTTTTTGGTCTATTAATATACTCATAGCTTATTATGATATCGCCTAAGTAAGTGATTTTTTTAGTGATTTTTTTTCCTAAAGGGAATGATAATATATCTGTTGGTTTGTTTTTGTTTCTATATTTTTTGTTTAGCATTTTTATTTTTTTGTTATTTGAGAGTAGTATTGTAAAAATAATTCTTTTTCCCTTAAAGTGATATCTTTTTGGAAAACTATTTATTGTTTTATTAAAAAATAAATCGATTTTTTTTATTTTCTTTTTCCAAATTGAATTATCTACTACGACTTCGGCCTTAATCATTTTTTTGATCAGAATAAGCTTTTACAATCTTAGATACCAAGGGGTGTCTAACTACATCAGTATGATCAAAATCTACAATCGATATTTCATTCAAATTTCCTAATAATTTTTTTGACCTATTCAGTCCAGATAATGATTTATTTGGCAAATCTATTTGGGATGGATCTCCATTTACTACAATTTTTGAATTTTCACCTATTCTTGTTAAGAACATTTTTATTTGTGTATCAGTTGCGTTTTGTGCTTCATCTAAAATAGCAAATGAATTCTTAAGCGTTCTTCCTCTCATAAAAGCTAATGGTGCAATTTCAATATCTCCTATTTCTATTTTTTTTTGAATTTTTTCAAAATCTAATAGATCATATAACGAATCGTAGAGAGGTCTTAAATACGGATCAACTTTTTCCCTCATGTCTCCAGGCAAGAAACCTAGCCTCTCGCCAGCCTCAACAGCTGGCCTTGATAATATTATTCTCTCAATCTTCTTTTCCAATAGCATAGTAAGTGCAACCGCTACAGCTAAAAAAGTTTTTCCAGTTCCTGCAGGACCAGTTGAAATAACAATCTCACTTTCTCTTAGACATCTAACATATTTTTTTTGTTTTTCTGAACGTGGAATTACAGATTTTTTTGGAGTTTTAATTATAAAATCAACGTTTTGCTTTTCATTATTATTTTGATTAATCATAAATTTATTTATTGATGAGATTATATCTTTTTTCTCTATTGATCCATTATTAATAAATTGGTCACATAAAAACTGAATTGCATTTTTAACTATTTCATTTTTTTTTGGCTCGCTTTTTATAATTATCGAATTTCCTCTAAAATATAAATTTGTATTGGTTAATTTTTCTAGTTCTTTTAAATTCTCATTAAATTCTCCTAAAACACCCATTAATAGTTGGTTATTTTGAAATACTACGCTTATAGTGTTGTTGTCAGAATAAACATATTTAAGGTCCGAATTAATTTTTCTTATCAATTTACTCAATTTTAAGCTGCCTTAAATTTATTTTTAAAGTTAGTTTCTCCAAATAAACTGTTCTGATTGCTATTTAGAATCTTAACTGGAACAATTTTTCCAATTAAATTTTTATTACCTTCAAATATTACCGAATTCATATATTCATTTCTGCCAAATAATTTATTTTGTCCTTTTATTTCATTTTCAACCAAAACATCAACTAGCCTATTTTCAAAACTTTTATTTTTTTCTTTTTGATAGTTAAATAGTTTTTCTTGAATAATTTTTAATCTTTCTAAAGAAATATTTTTTTCTAATGGCTCTAAATTTGATGCCTTAGTACCTGGCCTTGGACTAAAAATAAAAGAATAAGAGTTAATAAATTTAATTTTATCTATCAAGTTACAAGTGTCTATAAAGTCTTGATTACTTTCTCCTGGGTATCCTATAATAAAATCGCTTGAAAATTCAATATTTGAATTTATTTTTTTAATTTTTTCATAAATTTTTAAATAATCTTCCACTTTGTGTTTTCTATTCATCAATTTTAATATTTTGTTTGATCCTGATTGAATTGGTAAATGAACAAAAGGCATAAGTTTTTGGGAATTTGAATAACAATCGATTAAATCATCAGTCATGTCTCTTGGGTGTGATGTTGTATATCTTATTCTTTTTATTTCACTAATTTTTTCCAATTCCATAATTAAATTAGATATTCTAAACTCTAAACTATTTTCAAAGTAAGAATAAGCATTTACATTTTGTCCTAGCAAAATTATTTCTTTAGCTCCTTTTTTAACTAATTCTTCTGCCTCTGTTAAAATTTGAAAAAATGGCCTCGAATACTCTGGTCCTCTTGTATATGGTACAACACAAAAATGACAGAACTTATCACATCCCTCTTGAATAGTTAAAAAAGCTGAGGATTTACTTTCGTCATTTTTTATTTTACTTAAATAATCAAATTTTGATACTGTATCAAATTCTGTAATTTCATTTCTTGACTTATTTTTAATAAATTCAATGATTGAATTATTTATTTTGTGGTATGATTGAGGGCCAACAACTAAGTCAATAAACGGTTCTCTTTTGAGCATTTCTTTATTTTCTGCTTGAGCAACACAACCAGTAACTATAACTACTGGTTTAACTTTTTTTTCGAACTTTTTTTTAACCCTTCCAATTTCGTGGTAAACCTTTTCTTTAGCTTTATCTCTTATATGACACGTATTTAATATAAAGCAGCTACTTTCTTCAAGGTTTTCTGTTTTCTCAAAACCTATTTTTTTTATACTATTTAAAATTCTATTTGAATCATACTCGTTCATTTGGCAACCAAAGGTTTTGATAAATACTTTTTTTGACATCAAATTAAGTCTTTTTTTTTACACCATATAATTCAAGTTTATGATCAACTAAATCATAACCATATTTTTCTGCAACTTTCTTTTGAAGTTCTTCAATATCATTATCAACAAATTCTATTATCTCACCAGTTTTTATATCAATTAAATGATCATGATGGCTTTCTCTCAATTCTTCGTATCTAGCTTTTCCTCCTTTAAAGTCATGCTTCGTAATTATTCCAGCCTCTTCAAAAATTTTAACAGTTCGGTAAACTGTCGCTATACTTATTTTGGGATCAATCTTTGAAACCCTATTATACAGCTCATCAACATCTGGGTGATCGGACTCACCATATGTTTTTTTAGATTCGGAAACAACTCTAGCTATAATTTTTCTTTGATCAGTAAGTTTAACCCCTTTTTCTAAACATTTTTTCTCTATATAATCTGACATAAATTTACCTATACCTTATAAATTGGTTTAACAAAATTTTTAACGATTTTATATTTATTACACAAACGTGGTATTTCCTTCAAATTTTTAATTTTTTCAGAAGTTTTGCTTGAAAAAGACTTAATATCAATATTTTTTTTTCCTTTAAAATCTAGGAAACTAAAACAAATATAATCGATTTTTTTACTTAAATGTATACCTTTTACTATAGAAATTGAGTTTCTAATGCCTGCAAAACTGCCTGGGCCTCTATTTACATAAATTTTCTTAATCTCATCTATTGAAACTTTGTTTTTTTTTTAATAATTCATTAATGAATATTGTTAATTTATCAAAATTACTTTTGCTATTTTTGTGTGTCTTAGTATAAATATTTTTATCAATTATGATTGCTAAAAATATTTTATCAGTAGTAGCATCAATTATTAAACTATTTGTCATAATTATATTATATCCTCATAACATTAATGCAGAGACAAACGATAGTAAATATTATTCTGATGATAAAGGTACGCTATCGATAATGTATCATAGATTTAACGAAAATAAATATCCATCGACAAATACAAAAATGGATATTTTTAAAAAACAAATGCAAATTATTTCAGAAAAAAATTATGTTTTTGAAAATCCCAGAAACTTTGATATTGAATTTAAAAAACCTAAAAAAGAAAAAAAAATATTAGTAACAATAGATGATGCGTTTAGTTCTTTTTATCTAAATGCTTGGCCATACTTAAAAAAAAATAAAATTCCTTTTATTCTTTTTGTGTCAACAGAGCCTGTTGGAAAAAATGGATATATGACATGGGAACAAATAAAAGAAATTGAAAAAGAAGATTTTGCTTTCATCGGAAACCATTCTCATAGTCATGATTATTTGATTGATTTTGATTTTGAAGATTTTAAAAAAGATATCAATCTTTCAATTGATATATTTAGTAAAAAACTTGGCTATAACCCCATTTATTTCTCCTATCCATTTGGAGAATATAGCTTAAAACAAAAAAATTTTATTAAACAAAAATTTAAATATGGATTTGGCCAACACTCAGGTGTAATAGATTTTAATAAAGATCCTTTTGAGCTTCCTAGATTTCCTATTAATGAAAAATATGGAGATTTAGAAAGATTTAACTTTATTGTAAATTTATTACCATTACAATTTAAAAATATAAAGCCAATCGATAAATATCTCGTAAAAAACAATCCTCCTAATTTAGTTGTTACATTTTTTGATCAACAAACATACCTTGATCAAATAAATTGTTTTTCTGATGAAGGAAATGGTTGGCAAAAATCTAATATTAATATTAAAAATAAAGAATTAACTGTAAATTTCAGAGATAAATTTAAATTCCGTAGAGGAAGAATTAATTGTTCTTTGAATAGTCCTGATGGATGGAGATGGTTTGGTTTACAGTTTTCCGTTAAAGAATTTTAAATTATATTTTTGAGTTTAATACTTGATGGTAGTAATTTAACATTATCAAAATCTTGAAGTAAGTTTTGTTTTATAATTTGTTTTATAATTTTAGTATATTCGTCCCCAGTTGCAGCATACTTATCTAAAAAATCAGCAAGCATTAGACTATCAAGTTGTTCATCATTGTCTCTCATTTGAGCTCTGGCTGATCTAAATTCTTTATAACTACTGTGTGTATTTAAATTTCTTTGATAGGCCCTTACAGACGCTTTTAAAACTTTAAATTTCATAACCTTATGTGTTGAATCATTAGAATCTATACCAGCTGGTTTAATTCCTTCACCTGTCCAGGTCCATTGTCCAAATAAAGCGTTGCCTTCTATTGCAAATCTAGATGTGCCCCATCCAGTTTCTTTTGCTGCCTGTGCTATAGCTAAAGATACTGGAATTTCATCCATTCTTATTTTAAGAGTCGAAATATCTTTTTTTATAACTCCGTATTGTCTAAATTTTGAATTTAACCATTTTTTTTCTGCATTAGAGTTAATATTTTTATTTAAAATGCTAAATAATTTTTTTCTGTCTAGTTTTATTCTGTTATTTTCTTCTAGTATTAATGGAAGAATTATTTGTATAAATAAATTCTTTTTTTTCTTAGTACTTTCAATTCTTTTTATCTCACCGGGTAGTAATGATAATCTTATAGGCTTAACTAACCCAGTTTTTCTAACATTTTCAAGGGTATAATTTGTCTCTTTAAACAATTGATTAATTGTTGATGCGCTTAATCTCACTGTATCTGTGGGCAACTCTTCAAAAGAAAAAATATCAGCAAACAAATTTTTTACATCTAACCCCTCATCAATTTTATTATTTAAAGGTTTGCCATCTAAAACTTTCTGAAAATTAATACTAGAGTTGTTTTCAAATGAAGATTTGCTTACATCGATTTCCTTTTTAATGTCAACTGAAAGAGGTACTGCAAAAAATATTAAGATTAATATTAAACTTGATAAAGACGTATAATAAAAACTTTTTAAATCATTGAAATAAAAAAAGTTTTTTTTCTTCTTTACCACAAATCCTTTTTCAAAAAGAATCTTTTTTATCTTAGCTATTTCAATTTTTTTTTTTTTAAACATTTAAAATTTTTTAAATTGCCTCAACTTGTTTAACGTCTGGTATATAGTGCTTTAGAAGGTTTTGGACACCTTGTTTTAAAGTCATTGTTGAACTTGGACATCCCACACAACTACCTTGTAGTTGAACTTTGACAACACCATTTTTAAACTCCATAAATTTAATATCGCCTCCGTCCTTAGCTACAGCAGGTTTTATTTTAGTTTCTAAAATTTTTATTATTTTTTTTTCAATTTCTTTATATTCTTGACTTTCAGAGTTCTGTTCAATGTTTTCCAAAATAGCTTTATTTCCATCATCATAAAAATCATTTATTAAAGAAATTACTATATGTTTTATATCCTCCCAGTCTATATCGTTTTCTTTATTTACTGACAAAAAATCATCTCCTAAAAAAATACTTTTTACTCCATTAATAGACAATATATTTCTTAAAAGTTCGTTTTTAGTTTCTTCTTTTTTTGTAAATTCAATTGATCCAATATTTGAAACATTTTTACCAGGAATAAACTTTAACGAGTTTGGATTTGGTGTATTTTGAGTTTGAATAAACATATTATTGAGTCTTACATTTAGATTTAATCATTTTTTTCTAAAAACCAATAATTTTTTTCATTTCAGAAACCTTTTTACCAGCGATTTTGTTAGCTTTTTCGGCTCCTTTAAGCAAAATATTATCAATATAGGTATTATCACTTTGAATTTTTTTAATTTCGCTAGATATTGGTGAAATCTTCTCAATTACGGCATCTGTTAATTTTTTTTTAAGATCTGAAAAATTTTTACCACCAAACTCATTTATAGACATTTTTAATGATTGATTTTTTAAACTTGAGTAAATACCTAAAAGGTTTTCAAGTTCTGGCCTTTCTTTAAGATTTTTTTCAGAGGTAGGTAAAATTTCATTGTCTGTTTTGGCTTTTTTAATTTTGATTGCTATTTCATCATTGGTATCAGTTAAATTTATTCTACTTAAATCTGATGGATCAGATTTGCTCATTTTTTTTATACCATCTTTTAAACTCATAATTCTTGAAAAATTTTTTTGTATTAATGGCTCAGGTACCTTAAAAAATTCAGTAGCTTCATAATCTATGTTAAATTTTTGTGCAATATCTCTTGATAATTCTAAATGTTGTTTTTGATCTTCTCCTACAGGGACATGTGATGCGTCATAAAGCAAGATATCTGCTGCCATCAGGACTGGATAAATATAAAGACCTACACTTGCTTTTTCTTTATCTTTCCCAGCTTTTTCTTTAAATTGTGTCATTCTGTTTAACCATCCCATCCTAGCAACACATCCTAATATCCATGACGCCTCCGAATGAGCAGGCACCAAAGACTGATTAAAAATGATACTTTTATCAGGATCAATACCGCTTGCTAAAAAAGCAGCTGTAGTTTCTCTAATGTTATTTTTTAATATTTTTGGATCCTGTTTTACAGTGACAGCATGGAGATCAACCACACAAAAAACGCAATTGTTATCTTTTTCATTTTGTAAACTAACAAAATTTTTTATTGCGCCTATATAATTGCCTAGATGTAAATTTCCTGTTGGCTGAACACCAGAGAATATTTTTTTGCCCATTTACTAATACTTTAAATTAATATCTGAAATTTTGAAAGCTTTAGTAACAATAGATGTTAATATATATATAATAAAAGTTGCAATCACCAATAAAATTATGGTTATTAATTTATAAGTACTTTCATATACCAAATAATCACTAAAAAAATTGATTAAAGTATAAAATAAAAAAGACGTCAAAATTGTTGATATAATAATTTTTATTAATGATTTGAGAAAATCTTGGCTAAAAGAAAAATAATTTCTGTTTATTAGATAAATAAATAAAATTAATGAATTGAACCATGATGAAATTGTTGTAGCTATAGGAATTATTATAAAACCAACTTCATTAAAAAAATAAAGGCTTATAACAATGTTTATAACTACCGAATAAAAAGAGAATATAAATGGTATACGTGTGTTATGTCTTGCAAATAAAAAACTAGAAAAAACTTTTATCAAAGCAAAAGCTGGCAACCCAAAAGCAAAATAAAATAGAGCTTTTGAAGAATTTTTTACAGACAATAAATCAAATGACCCATATCCAAATAGAGCAGAAGTAATTTCCTCTGAAGAAATTAATAAGGCAGTAGTTGCTGGCAAGCTTAAAAATAAACAGAGTTCGAGGGATTTATTTTGAATAAATTTTATTTTGTCGAAATTTTTTTCCTGAACATTTTTACTTAAATTTGGTAGTAAAACTGTTCCAATAGCTATACCCGCGATAGCTAAATTAATTTGATAGATTCTGTCAGCATAGTATAGATATGAAACTGCGCTTGCTTGAAAAGATGCAATAATAGTGCCAACTAATATATTTATTTGAGTTACGCCCGAAGAAAATATACTTGGTATTAATTTTTTAAAAAAATGTTTAATTTTTTTATTAAATCTTATTTTAAAATGAATTTTAGGTAGAAAAAATTTTTTTGTAAAAAAAACCAAAAATAAAAATTGAACAAGTCCTGAAAGAGTAACTACATATGCTAGATAATTTACAAGTTCATCATCAAGATAACTTCCAAAAAGCAAGGTAATAATTAATAGTATATTTAAAATAATTGGCGCAGCTGCTGCTGCTGCAAACTTATTATGGGAATTAAGTATTGCGCCAAAAAAAGATGATAAACTTACAAATAAAAGAAAGGGGAAAGTTACTCTAGTCAAAAAAATTGTTTTTTCTAATTTATCACTGTTTTCAGAAAAACCTGGCGCAATCAAATAAATAAAACCGGGCATAAATATCTCAACTAATAAAATCAAAAATAACATACTTAACAAAAGTAAATTAAAAACTTTGTTAGCAAATTCTTTTGCTTTTTTTTTTCCTTTAATTATTTCAGATGAGTAACTCGGGACAAAAGCAGAATTAAATGTTCCTTCAGAAAAAAGCCTACGAAAAGTATTGGGTATTCTAAATGCTACGAAAAAAGCATCTGCAATAGGTCCTGATCCTAAATAAATTGCAATAAGTAAATCTCTACAGTATCCAAGTATTCTGCTTATTAAAACATAAAAACTGAAGGTGCCGGTTGACTTAATTAGATTCATAAATCATATTAGTCTTAATTTAGCTCTATTTGTATATCTAATTATAGAAAATGAAAAAAAATAAAATAGAACATTACTCAGAAAAAGAAGCTTTAGAATTTCATAATAGCAATAAATCTGGAAAGATAGAGATAGTTTCTTCAAAGCCAATGACAACAAAACGAGATCTGGCTCTAGCTTATTCACCAGGTGTTGCTGCTCCAGTTAAAGCAATTTCCAAAAACCCAGATTTAGCATATGACTATACAACAAAAGGAAATTTGGTTGCTGTTATAAGTAATGGATCAGCAATTTTGGGCCTAGGAAATTTGGGGGCTATTGCTTCTAAACCTGTCATGGAAGGTAAAGCGGTACTTTTTAAAAGATTTGCCGACATAGACTCAATTGACCTAGAAATAGACTCCGAAAATCCTGATGAAATAATTAACTCAATAAAAAATTTTTCTAAAAGTTTTGGTGGTATTAATTTAGAAGATATTGCAGCACCAGATTGTTTTATAATTGAAAAAAAATTAAAAGAAATTCTAGATATTCCTGTTTTTCATGATGATCAACATGGCACAGCTATAATTACTTGTGCAGCACTTTTAAATGCAACTGATATAGCAAAAAAAATATAAAAAAGATAAAAATCGTAATTAATGGAGCTGGTGCTTCGGCAATGGCATGTGCAAATCTTTTCAAAATCAAAGGTGTTCCTAAAAAAAATATAACTATGCTAGATACTAAAGGTGTAATTTATAAAGGTAGAAAAAATTTGAGTCAGTGGAAAACTGAACACGCAATAGATACAAAAAGTAGAACTTTAAGTGATGCAATTAATAAAGCTGATGTTTTTTTGGGATTATCAGCTGCGGGTAGCTTAAAAAAAGAATTAATTAAAAAAATGGAAAAGAATCCAATAATATTTGCTTGTGCAAACCCAGATCCTGAAATAACTCCTGAGGATGTTGAAACTGTAAGGAATGATGCGATTATAGCCACGGGAAGATCTGATTACCCAAATCAAGTAAATAACTTAATTGGATTTCCTTATATTTTTAGGGGAGCATTAGATGTTAGAGCAAAAACAATAAATGAAGAAATGAAAATTGCAGCTGCAGATGCAATTGCTGCATTGGCAAGAGAAAGAGTTCCTGATGAAGTTGTGGCCGCAATGGGTGGTGATAGACCAAAATATGGTAAAGACTATATTATTCCATCAACATTTGATCCTAGATTAATTAGTGTAATACCAGTTGCTGTTGCTAAAGCTGCTATAAAATCTGGAGTAGCAAGAAAAAAAATAGAAAATTTTGAAATCTACTCAGAGCAGCTAAAACAAAGGCTTGATCCATCTGTAACTATAATGCAAGGAATTAATTCCCAAATTAAAAAAAATCAAAAAAGAGTAGTTTTTGCTGATGGAGAGGATGAAAATAATTTAAAAGCCGCTATAGCATTTAAAAATAGTGGTTTGGGGATACCTATTATAATAGCAAAAGAAGAGATAGTTAAAAAAAAACTAAAGGAAATAGGTTACAGTGAAAATTTTAATATTGAAATAATAAACTCTAAAAATAAAAACCTTAGAGAAAAATACGTTAAATTTTTATTTAATAAACTTCACAGAAAAGAAGGTTTGCTTGAAAGAGATTGTGATAAAATGGCAAGAAATGACAGAGTTGTTTGGGCATCATGCATGGTCGAGTGTGGAGATGCAGACGCAATGGTAACAGGTAACACAAGAAGATATTCATCGTCTTTAAAAAAAGTTACAAAAGTTATAGACGCAAGACCCGGCGAGATAATGTTTGGTTTAAATATGGTAGTGAATAAGGGAAAAACAGTCTTTATTGCAGATACTACAGTACATGAATATCCCTCCTCAATGCAATTAGCAGAAATCGCAAAGTCATCTGCTAGAGTTGTTAGATTGTTTGGTTTTAATCCTAAGGTTGCTTTTTTATCTCATTCTACATTCGGACAACCTATAACTAGTAGAACAAAACATATAAGAGATTCTGTTGAAATTTTGAAAAAGATGAATGTAGATTTTAAATTTGACGGTGATATGCAGCCTGATGTTGCTTTAAGTGAAGAATATAAAGATTTATACCCATTATCTGAAATAGTAGGTAATGCTAATATTTTGATTATGCCTGGCCAACATAGTGCTGCAATATCTTATAAAATAATGAAAACTCTTGGTGGAGCAAAAGTAATTGGACCATTATTGATAGGTTTGGGAAGGGCTATAGAAATTGCGCCTCTGAGATCCTCAACATCTGATATTCTTAATTTAGCATCGGTTGCCGCTTATTCTGCAGGGATAATTAATTATTCAAACAAAACAAATTAAAATAATAGTTACTAATCTTTTTGAATTCTAAGATCCTCTACCAGCAAAATACTAGCTATAACAGTTTCTACGTCTAAAATATTTTTTGCTTCTTTTATTACTTCTTTCTGCTCATCTTTAGTCTTTGCTATTCCGTAGATATAAATCTTTTTTTTATAAGTATCTATATTATAATTTACAGCTCTAATATTTTTATTAAATATTAAAGCGCTTCTTAACTGAGATGTTATTAAAATATCTTTTGCGGATTGTTTAAAATTAAAATCTGATTTGATAAACACATCATTCTTTACAGATCTCACACCATTGGTCTCCCAAGCCATTTTTGTTAATTGTAATTTTTCCTCAGGATCTTCAACTTTTCCAGTTAAGAAAATTCTACCATCTAAAACTTTAATTTTAATCGATAAAAGATATTTTTTATCTTTAAGCAATATTCTTGTAGACAAATTCTTTTGCATAATATTATCGTCTATCTGAGTACCTATAGATCTTGGATCTATTGCAACGCTTACACCTGTACCAAATACTCCTTGAGAGGAAGTTCCTACACACCCATAAAATAAAAATATCAAAGATAATATTAAAAATTTATTTTTCATTTTTTAAATCAAGACAATAATTGTAAATAATTTTTTTTGGAATATCTTTATTTTTATTAATATGGTTAACAATATCTCTTATGGTCATTTTTTTTAAAAGTGATCTAATTTTTTTTTTATCAGAATCGTCTAAAATTTCATTATTTTTTTTTTCCTCTTTTCCAGATAAAACCAATGTAATTTCGCCCCTTAGAATACTTTTAAAATTTTCCAACTCTTTAACATTTAGTCTTATATATTCTTCGTAATATTTGGTTATCTCCTTGCATATCAATACTTTTCTGCCTGAAAAATATTTTATTAAAATTGGTATTTTTTTATAAAATTTTTTCGCTGATATGAAAAAAACAATCGAACAGTCCAAATCTGATATTTTTTTAAAATCTTTATTTATATCTTTGTTCTTATCTGGAAAAAAACCATAAAATAAATATTTATCAGCAAACCCACTAACAGCTACTGCTGCTGTAACCGATGAAGGTCCGGGTACTGAAAAAATATCAATTTTTTTTTTTAAACATTCATTAACAATTATTTTTCCTGGATCTGATATACATGGTGTTCCTGCATCAGAAATTAGCGAAATAACTTTGCCAGTTTCAAGCAATTTAATAATTTTATTTAAATTTTTTTTTTCGTTGAATTTATGATTGGAAATCAATTTTGCCTTAATATGGTGTCTATCCAACAGTTTTTTTGATACTCTTGTATCCTCACACAAAATAAAATCCGATACTTTCAAAGTTTCTATTGCATTGATTGTTATGTCTTTTAAATTGCCAATTGGTGTTGCAACAATATATAAACCTTGTTTTAATAGAAATGTTTTTTTGTTGATTAATGGAATCATTTATTAATATCATTATAATAGAGTTTGCAAAATGAAAGTAGTTATAAAATTTTTTATAATATTATATTTAGTAATATTAAAAAGTTCAGTTGGTTATGCATCAGACGAAAGTATTAAAATTGGGTTACTAGCACCGCTTTCTGGTGAATATTCAAACATTGGTAAATCAATTATTCAATCATCAAAAATGGGAATAAATAAAATTGATGATAGTAAAATTCTGATCTTGCCTAGAGATACAAATGCAAATAATGAGCAAACGTTAAAAAAAGTTGAGTCGCTTTATGAAGAGGGGGTGAGAATATTTATTGGCCCCGTTTTTAACAAAAATTTATCTGGACTTAATAAATTTGACGGGGCAGTTTTTTTATCTTTAACAAATAAAATTTTAAATAATCCTGATAATGTTATAAGCGTTGGAATAAATGCAAAATCTCAATTTGATGCAATTAAAAAATATCAAGAGAAGGAAAAATTAAACAAAACTTTAATACTTATACCCAAAAAAGATTATAAAAATGAAATTGAAGAAGCAATAACCAAATCAAAAATCAGAGTTAAGAAAGTTTTTTATTACGATACTGATCCAACAAAACTTACAAAACAAATTGAAAAAGTCACAAAATATAAAATTAGAAAACAAAATTTAAAAGACGAGATTAAAAGAATAGAAAATTCAGATGAACCTAATAAAGAAAAAAAATTAGAAATTTTAAACAAAAGAGATACTTTGGGAAAAATTGGGTACGATTCTGTTATTATAGCAGATTTTGAAGAAAGTTTAAAAAGTGTAGCAACCTCTCTGCTATACACAGATGTATCACCTAAGAAAATTAATTTTATTTCTCTTAATCAATGGTTTGATGAAACTCTTTTTAAAGAAACAGCCTCACAACCAATAAGTTTTCCATCAATAAATAAAAAAAACTATAATAAATTTAAATCAGATTTTAAAAAAAACTTTAATGAATATCCAAATCAATTGTCAGTACTTACATATGATTTGGTTGGTTTAATTTACTATTTGCTAGTCCAGAACAATTTTGAAGTTAATAATAAGCTATTTAATAAAAAAAATAAGTTTAAAGGAATTTCTGGAATTTTTGAGATTAATAATAAAAAAATAAATCATCAATTACATTTTTATACAGTTGAAAAAGATAAATTTATAGAAATTTTTTAATTTTTTTAAAAGCTTTTGACCTATGATCAATTTTAAATTTCATAGCCGGGTTCATTTGGCCAAAAGTAATTTTTTTACCATTCGGTATAAAAATTGGATCATAACCAAAGCCATTTTTACCTTTTTTAATTTTTGATATACTTCCTTCTATTTTTGCTAGTCTTTGAACTGTCTTAATTTCTGGCCCGTAAATTGTAAGTGCACAAATAAATCTGGCTTTGATTTTTTTTTCTTTCCAATTAGTATCTGCAAGATTTAATTTTCTAAAAACTTTTTTAATTGCTATATTAAAATTTCCTTTTTTTCCTCCCCATCTAGATGAAAAAATTCCTGGTTGTTTTTTTAAAATATCAATTTCAAGACCTGAATCATCTGAGAGACATATCATGCCTGTTTTTTTTGAAAAATATTTTGCTTTAATTAATGAATTTTCTAAGAAACTTTTACCATTTTCCTTTGGGCTTTTAATTTTAAAGTCTTTTACTGAAATAATTTTGATAGTTTTTGGAAGTAATTGCTGGATTTCTCTTACTTTTCCTTTGTTATTTGACCCTATTAAGATCTGATTAATTTTTTTTTTTGCATCTAGAAATTACGTATTTTCTTACCATATACATAATTATGGATAATAAAGAAATTGATAAAAACGACTTAAAAAAAAAAGACGTTAAAGTTGAAGAAAATAATGTAGGTGAAGATAAAAAGAGTGAGAATTCACTTGAAGATAAAGTAAGAGAATTAGATGATAAGTTAGCAAGAGCATATGCAGAAATAGAAAATCAAAGAAGAAGGTTTGAAAAAGAAAAGGAGGATGCGCTTGAATATGGTGGTTTTGCATTTGCAAAAGAAGCTTTAAACTTAATTGATAATCTTGAAAGATCTAAAATTTCATTAGAGAACGATGAAAAGCTCAAAAATACTGAAGCTTTAAAAAAAATTTTTGATCATCTAAAAATTATAAATGATGACATGATATCAATATTTAGTAAAAATAATATTAAACAAATTAAGTCATTAAATGAAAAACTAGATCCTAACCTTCATCAAGCAATGATGGAAGTTGAGGACAACAGTAAAGATCCTGGCACCATAGTCCAAGAAATACAAAAAGGATTTATCATTAAAGATAGATTATTACGTCCTGCCTTAGTCGCCGTATCAAAAAAATCATCAAAAAATGATAACGAGATTAAAAAAGGCCCAGAAAATAAGGAAAAAAACACCGAAAGTAATTAAAAATGCTAACTTGTAGAATGAAAAATAACACTTATATGAAGTTTAGGTAAAACAAAATGAGCAAAGTAATAGGAATAGATTTAGGAACAACAAACTCTTGTGTGGCTATAATGGAAGGTACACAAGCAAAAGTATTAGAAAATGCTGAAGGTGCAAGAACTACCCCTTCCGTTGTTGCATTTACTGACAGTGAAGAAAAATTAATTGGTCAGCCAGCAAAAAGACAGGCTGTAACAAATCCAGAAAATACAATTTATGCAGTTAAAAGACTTATTGGAAGAAATTTTAACGATGCAACTGTTAAAAAAGATATCGAAACAGCGCCTTTTAAAATTATTAATTCAGAAAAGGGTGATGCTTGGATAGAGTCTAAAAATAAAAAATATTCACCATCTCAAATATCTGCTTTCATTCTTCAAAAGATGAAGGAAACAGCAGAAAAATATTTAGGTCAAGAAGTGTCTAAAGCTGTGATTACTGTACCAGCTTATTTTAATGATGCTCAAAGACAGGCAACTAAAGATGCTGGAAAAATTGCAGGGTTAGAAGTACTAAGAATTATTAATGAACCAACAGCTGCATCGCTTGCTTATGGATTAGATAAAAAAGCAAATAAAAAAATTGCAGTTTATGACTTGGGGGGTGGAACATTTGATGTATCAATCTTAGAATTAGGTGATGGTGTCTTTGAAGTGAAGTCCACAAACGGAGATACTTTCTTAGGTGGAGAAGATTTTGATAATGCAATTGTTGATTATCTATTAAGTGAATTCAAAAAAGAAAATGGTATAGATTTAAAAACTGATAAGTTAGCACTTCAAAGATTAAAAGAGTCTGCAGAAAAAGCTAAAATAGAGCTTTCTTCAGCAGCACAAACTGAAATAAATCTACCTTTTATAACAGCCGATAAAACTGGCCCTAAACATATAAATTTAAAGATGACTAGAGCAAAATTAGAAGCTTTAGTGGAAGATTTAATTTCTAAAACTATTCCACCATGTCAAACTGCTTTAAAAGATGCAGGACTAGCCGCTAGTGAAATTAGTGAAGTTGTACTTGTTGGTGGAATGACAAGAATGCCTAAAGTTGTTGAAGAAGTTAAAAACTTTTTTGGAAAAGAACCAAATAAATCTGTAAACCCTGATGAAGTTGTTGCAATGGGAGCAGCGATTCAAGCGGGTGTATTACAGGGTGATGTAAAAGATGTTTTATTATTAGATGTCACTCCATTATCACTTGGTATTGAGACTTTAGGTGGAGTTTCAACAAAACTTATTGATAAGAATACAACCATTCCAACGAAAAAAAGTCAGGTATTTTCAACTGCTGAAGACAATCAACCAGCTGTTTCCATAAGAGTATTGCAAGGAGAAAGAGAGATGGCAGCCGATAACAAAATTTTAGGAAATTTTGAATTAGTCGGTATTGCTCCAGCTGCACGAGGGATACCACAAATAGAAGTAACTTTTGACATAGACGCAAACGGAATTGTAAATGTGTCAGCTAAAGACAAAGGAACAGGTAAAGAGCAAAAAATTCAAATACAAGCTTCTGGTGGTTTGAGCGATGATGAGATTAACAAAATGGTTAAAGAAGCAGAAGCTAATAAAGAATCTGATAAAAAGAAAAGAGAAGCAGTAGATGCAAGAAATCAAGCAGATACTCTTCTTCATTCAACTGAAAAGAATTTAAAAGACCATGGAAGCAAAGTTTCCGAGGCTGATAAAAAAGCTATAGAGACAGCATCTGCTAACTTAAGAAATGCATTAAAAGGTACTGATGTTGAAGATATTAAAAAGAAAACACAAGAACTAGTACAATCTTCAATGAAATTGGGTGAAGCAATTTATAAATCACAACAAAGTGCTAAACCTGGAGATGCACCAAAAGAAAATAAACAAGAAGGAAAAAAAGACGATAATGTTGTTGATGCAGACTTTGAAGAAGTAAAAGACGACAATAAAGAAAAAAGCGCCTAAG
>MDTA01223421.1_pt1 | contig 26899 bp, 38 predicted proteins | sample 811151 | NCBI WGS metagenome assembly MDTA01 (sample SAMN05326648, study PRJNA326480) | marine metagenome | isolation source: seawater | place: Indian Ocean: South | collected 2010 | reverse complement strand
GTCAGCCAGATGGTCCTAAACCAGACGAACCTAAGCCAGATCCAGAACCTACACCAGAGCCGGAACCTACACCAGACGAACCAATAAATAGGGGTTCAGAAGAAGATCAATTGGCTCAAGAAGAATATAACCTGCTGAAAACAAAAGATCCTGATTTTGCAGATAAGTTTATGAATGCCTATAACGAACTTGGTAGTGTTGATGCCGCATACGAAAAAGCAAAAAGAGAAACACTCGAAGATCTTGCTAAGAAAAAAAGAAACCTTAAAATTCCAAAAAACAAACCAACAAATGCAAATGAAAGGCAGAACAGACGTGCAATAGAACTTTACATGAACTTGAGAAGAGAAAGACCAAAGATTGCAGAATTGTTTTTACAAAATTATAAGAAACAAATTAGAAAGGGCATATATGATATAGATGCCGCAATGGCACAAACAGAAAAAGATGTACCTAATAAACTTTCATTTAGAGATGCTATGTCTGATTTATATAATAAACCAGGTGGCGGTAAAGACACAATGAAAGATATAGGCAGTGGTCTTGTTAAAGGTGCAGGTTATTTAGGCGGTAAAGTCTGGGACGGAACAAAATGGGTTGCTAGAAAGACTAAAGATGCTATAGACAATTATGATCCAGATATAGATCCTAAGGACAGAGGTCCGTTAATGTTGACTTTTAATATGAAAGATGGTCGTGGTAACCAAATACAACGAAATGACAAAGTGCAATACAGAGCGGCCAAAAACTATCCTGCTTCAGGTGTTAAGAAGGGAGACTTAGTTACAGGTACAATACTAGGATTAACTGGCGACAAATACAGAGCCAAATCCACTGGAGCAATACAAACATGCTCTGGTAATCAAGTATTGGTTAAAGGTTCAAGAGGAATGTTCTGTAAAGACGCAAAAGATCTCTTTAAAGTTTAATCCAATAATTAACGTTATATTTAAGTAGTAGTAACTTAATTGTTAAGTAATTATATGGATAAAAGACATCAAATAATAAGTTTCTGTAAAACATGCACATGGAGAGTACTAGCAAGCCTTGATACATTTCTCCTGTCGTGGTTAATAACTGGTAATGTAACTATGGGGGCAAGTATAGCCAGTCTAGAAGTACTTACTAAAATGTTTTTATACTATGCACATGAGCGCCAATGGGAAAAGCCTAAGTTTAATACATTCGTATTAAACATCTATTATAAAGTAACTGGAAAAGTTTGACAAAATTACGATTTAGTGTATAATAACACAATGTATCGTAGTAGTCTACCTAACCTCAATCGTGAGGAAAGAGAGTTCTGGGACAAGTATGCAGAGTTTAATGTTATACTACCTAAGAGTGAGTTAGCAAAGTTACAAAATATACCTTATGACAAAGTGACTACTAAAGGTACATGGATGTGGTTGTATGACTATTGTGGTATTCAACCTAACGAATGCTTAGTAAAACGTATTAACAATGGTAGTCATGGGTACGGCGACCCTGTTATAGAAATACGTTTTGCTGGTGCAGACATAATGAGTATATATAGGTTATCAATATAATGGACTTTAAATTATTTCAAGTATTTTATCTTAAACCAGGAACATATGAAAAAATAGAAGTAGGTGAGATGAGAGCCTGGCATGCTAGAAGATTCTTAGAGCAAATGGAAAAGGTAGGTATAACAGTAGGTGTTGAAGGTGACGGCGGTAATGAAGATGTTCTAGAGTTTATAAACTATCTAGAATATGAAAATACTGTTTAGACTTCCAAGTGGAGGTGGAGGTTTGCCTGCCACAATGCATAAAAACAAAGTAGCACTGAGTGTAAAAACTTGGGCAAAAGAACATAATGTAGAAGACTCATTAATACGATTTGATACTAAAGGATATAACTTTACAGCATGGCTACCCCACCCAGAGGATGTAGCAGTATTTAAACTCACATACACAGACTTTCCTTTTAAAATACTATTTTAGATAAATACAATTATATAAAGTTATTAGGAGTTTAATATGCCAGACAATAGAGTTTATCCAGATGCAGGTGATGTAGCAACTTGGTATAACAACAAATCTAATAGTGTAACTTCATCAGGTGAAGTAACAGTAGGCGTACATGTAGGTAAAGCACAGGCAGACGGTGTTAATCCACCTTCAAGTTTTGAAGGCTACACTCCAATCCACAGAATAGACAATCCAGCAGACGGCATTAACGATGCGGCAAACTATGTTGTTTATTTTCAAAAACTAGACGATGCTGGAGAGAATCTAGAAGTTTATAAAGCAACTAATTCAGATGTTTCCACACTAGTTAAATTAACAAGTGGTGCAGAGTTTGATTTGATTGATCCAATGAAAAACATTGCCTTCAACGAATAGTTGACAAACCTTACGTAAGAATATATAATAGCAGTATGCTAAAGAATTTTAATGACCATTTAGAGTCTATTCTAGTTTTGGATGCTGATTATTTGTATGAACATTTGCTTGATCTATCTAAAGCAAGGACACCAAAAACAGAAGAGGACTTTAGGACATCACAGAACTTTGTGGATGGATGTCAAAGTTCGTTATGGTTATGGAGTAATTTTGAAAACAATAAATGGGACTTTGATATAATTAGTGATGCACATATAGTACAAGGTTTAGGAAAGATTTTATGCGACACTTATTCAGGTTGTACGGCAGAAGAAATACTAGAAATTAAATTTAAAGACTTTCAACCTGTTACTAAGATGCTTACAACACAAAGGCAACGTGGATTCCAGAGTGTGATTAATAATATACATCAAAGAGTTAAATAGTACAAACGGAGAATAGATGGAGATGAGAGATCTTAATACAAGTAGAGTATGTGAAATACTAAACGATATTATAGAACTAGAAATGGCTGGAGTAGTTAGATATGCTCATAGTTCATTAATGGTGACAGGCCCTAACAGGATTCCTATTGTAACATTCTTGCAAGAACAAGCAACAGAAAGTTTAGATCATGCCTTGCAGGCAGGCGAGTATATAACTGGCTTGGACGGACACCCAAGTCAAGCAATCTCTCCTATAGAAGATGTAAACGATCATAGTGTAAAACAAATACTATCTGAAAGTTTAGAGCATGAACTTAAAGCAGTTGAAAAGTATAAAGAACTGTTAGAGGAAGTTGTTGATGCTAGTATAATGTTAGAAGAATATGCTAGAGGACAAATAGGCATGGAAGAACAACATGCTTTAGAAATAAAAAAAATGTTAATAGATTATAGTTGAGGTGTTAAATGAATTTTGTTCCATATGTTATTGAAAAAACTTCGCAAGGTGAAAGAAGTTACGATATTTATTCACGTTTGTTAAAAGAACGTATTGTATTTTTAAATGGTGAAGTAAACGACGCAGTATCAAACAGTATATGTGCTCAGTTACTTTTTTTAGAAGCAGAAGATCCTGATGCTGATATTAACTTTTATATAAACTCTCCAGGCGGTACAGTAACTAGTGGTATGGCTATGTACGATACAATGCAATACATAAAGCCAGACGTGTCAACTATTGTAATGGGCCAAGCGGCCAGTATGGGAAGTTTCTTAGCACAGGCAGGTGCAGAAGGCAAAAGGTTTTTACTACCTTTCTCAAGAACAATGATACACCAACCACTAGGTGGTGCAAGTGGACAAGCAAGTGATATACAAATTCGTGCTAATGAAATTATGCGTATTAAACAAGAACTTACAGATTTATATGTTAAGCATAATACCAAAGGCAAATCTTACGAAGAGTTTGAATCTGCAATGGACAGGGATAACTTTATGAATGCTCAAGAAGCCTTAGATTTCGGATTAGCAGATAAGATTATTTCTGAACGTGAATGATCGTAATAAAAGATTTATTAGATGTTGAATTAATATCTGATATTTATGATTTATATGAGAACTCTACTAACTCTGTAATAATAGACGGCAAAAAACGTGATAGATATTCCCTACCACCATGGGGAGTATTTTTATTGTCTAAGTTTACATATGATGAATGTAAATTTGTATGGGATAATATTAAAGACAAACTAGAAGGTTACAAGCCTGAAGTCTTTAAAATGCTAAAGTATAAAAGAAATCATTATCTACCTAAACACATAGACGTTTCCAAATCAGGAGACAATCCTACAAATGCCAGTCTTATCATACAACTATCTAATCCTGATTATTATTCAGGGGGAGAAGCAATAGTTGGAAATCAAATAGTAGAATTAAAACAGGGCGATGGTGTCATTTACTCTTATGGGGAAGAGCACGAAGTTAAAAAGGTAACAAAAGGAACAAGGTTTGTTATGAATATAAGAGTATATAAAGATGGAAATATTTAGAAATCTTTTAGACACAGATCTTATACCTGATATTATTAACCTCTATCGCAGTTCCACAAACTCTGTAATAGTAGACAACAAAAGAACTGATAGATATGTTACACCTAAGAGAGGAATGTTTCTGTTATCCAAATACAACGAAGAAGAATTTAAATTTGTATGGGATAATATTAAGGACAAGTTGCCAAACTGTAATCCTGAAATCTTTAGAATATTAAAGTACAGAGTAAATAATTTTGTACATAGGCACGCAGACAGTTCTAAGATGGGCGAAAGGATTACTAATGCTAGTTTGATTATACAACTTTCTGATCCTGAAAATTATAAAGGTGGCGAAGTAATTGTAGGAGACGAACTAGTAGAGTTACAACCTGGTGACGGTGTTTTATACTTTTATGGTGAAGAACATGAAGTTAGGAAAATTAAACAAGGAGCAAGGTTTGTGATCAATATAAGATTATTCAAACAAGATAGTTAATGACACTTTGCATGTATAAATACATATATGCAACCGAAAACTTATACACCTAAGAAAAAAGTAGACGAAGAAGGGTACGATAAAGAAGGAGTACAGCACGATAAATGTGGCACTCCTGATTGTTGTGGAGGTTGTGAAACATCAGAAAAAGAAAAAGATAAAGATGGCGGCATTTAGTTTTTTAGAAATAACATACGATCCTTTTATTAGTAAGCAAGAGGATGTATATTATCGATTGGAGTCTCTAGGGTTCGTACACAGAAGTCAACACGCAATGGACTTTGTAGGCTTTTGGAGTTTAGGTAAATGTATATTAATGTTAAGAGAAGATAACATAGATAACACACCTCAATTATCTGGTATAGGATTTTTAGGCACTATAGATGATATAGATAGTTTAGATGCTGAGTTTGATCCATCATGCGATTTTTTTAAAGCAATAAATCCAAACGGACTTGATACATATATTATACAAGAAAACCAAATAAAACATAGTCTTGAATTAAGTTATGTAGTGAAAGATGCCTTAACAATATCTAACAAACATCTCAAAAATATATCAGGTATAAAGATACCTTTTTGGTCAATAGAAATGATAGAGCATTACGAAGCCTTAGGCTTTAGAGTAGTAAGTGATAGCGACAAATATACAACAATGTTAAGTCAGCAAAATAGTTTTACGTTGCTCTGCTGTAAAGACAGACTGGAAACTAAAACTACTTTGATATGTGATACTGATGATATATTTAATGCAACTGCTTATTACTTTGCTAACGGCTTTGACTTAAGACAGTTTGATAATACACTACCATTAAATTTTGGTAACAAGTTAAACTTTAAGATTAATAGTTATAATTGTAAAGCATGGGGAACACAAAATAGTTACACGATTGAAAACATAATAGAAAATGTCAGCCCTGATATAGACATTATATTTAGACAGAGAAAAAATTATTTAAAAATTTTAGAAGACACAGTAGACAGTTATTATAATGAACAAACAGAATAAAACTCCGTTTGAATTATGGATGGAGTGGAGACCTAATAGACTTAGAGTAAAACACGAGTCTCGTAAAGTCATACAAGTTATGTGTAATGATATGGGACTTAGCGACCCAGAAGACTTTCAAATCAAAGGAACTGAATTAAGATTCAAGCACACGTCTGATCTAGCCTTTATGCGAGTAAATTTAAATGAGTGATTATTTTTTTAAAATAGATCAACTAGAACCTAACAAATTGTTAGATGAAATTCAACAGTTATCTAAAAAACAAATGTCTGTAAGGCCTGATACAAAAATGTGGCAACAAATTCAATCCTATATAGATTATGCAAAAGAAAATTATAGGGCACATTCTATGGCAGAGGCATTGAAGGCTAAGAAAGAACCAGATGTAATAGAGATAGGAGAAGTAGAAGAAGTTGTCTATACACCTGACTATTCGTCTGAAGAATTAATTTTAGCAGTTGCAGACTTTTATACTAATGATAAAATTAGTAAGAATAAAGAAAAGCAACAAAAATATACAACAGAAAAAACCATACCTAAACCATTAAAGCCAAGTCCTACTTTAACACCAGAACCAAAACCTATTGCAAAAGAGAACTTAGAAATAGATATACCTGTGTTTGGCAAAACTAAATAGATATATGAACAAAATAGAAGTCATCAAACTTGTACCAGTCAAAATGACATTTGTAGATACAGATGTAAAACAAGTTAGGTCTGTAGTTTTTGATGTAAAGTATAGTTTAAAAACAGAAGCATCACAACAGTCATATGATGAAGCATTCATACAACAAAATATAAGTTATCAAACAGCAAACACATTCCTTTGGGACCAACTGCATCAATCTATTTGCTATACAAAAGAGGGCAAGAGTGTAGTTGAAAATACATTTTGCGAGTTTGATAATAATTTTATGATACTGCCTGTTCTAAATGAAGCAGTATTATCCTCAGTATTACATTGTAAACTTAATAATATTATTCATGAGAATAGTATGATTGAAAAGGTAACAGTAAGTGACCCTATAGATCAAATAGAATATTCATTTGAAAACGATGAGTTTGAATATTATCAACTACCAGAAATAAAAGAATGGTTAGGCGACTTTGCATTTTGGGAAAAGCCGTGGTGGGAAAGAAGAGACTTTAGTACATATGATAATTTTGCAATAGACCAAGAAGAATATGATGCTTGGACACAAAAAGAAGATAAAAAAATTATTACAGAAAGAATGTGTAAACCTCTTTACGATATAGAAGAACAAGTTATAGCATCCTTTGGCAAAGAGGAAATTATGGTTAAAGAGAAAGGCCAATTAATAGAAGTAGATTTTAGTAAGAAGAAATCGAAATCAGACAAATAATACTTGACACTAGCACCAATTTAGTATATAATGTAACTATGGAACATCTGGCTAATACTGACATTGGTATTGAATTATTATATAGAGATAAGGATATTAATACTGTACCCTTTTCAGATATTACTGATTATAATAAATTTTGTGAGGAACTAGATTTATTACCACTAAGTGATCAAAGTTATGTAAGTCAGGAGTTCAACATTCCTCAGCATTATAAAGAATTAGATATAAAAACTTTTATATATAATAAGATTCCTGAGTCAGGACAAGACTATAAAATCAAAACCGCCAGAGTAGATAAGGAACTTGTAATGTTTGAAGAACGAGGACTATACCCTATACTACAATTATTAGTGTACATTATAGATGTTATGCGTAAAAATAAGTTAGTATGGGGAGTAGGCAGAGGAAGTAGTGTTGCCAGTTATGTACTCTATTTAATGGGTGTTCACAAAGTAGATAGTTATAAATATAGTTTAGATATAAAGGAGTTTTTGAAATAGTGGTATCAAGAAGAACAAACAAAGGTCAAATTATAGATCTTGATAAATTACTTGCCCAACAAGGTGGTAGACCTGCTGTGGGTAATACTGGTACTGACGGTGAAGGAAACGTCAGAGACTCAAAAGGAAATATTATAGAAAAGTCTGAGGATAGAGTAAGAGCATATTACAGAGACAATCCAAGAAGCAGTACGTCTGCTAAAAGTTTGAAAGGTCCTATGCCTGAAGTATCATCAGAAGACACAGGCATTCAGCCAGAAGTAAAAACAGCAAAGACGCAAAAGGAAAACGTTAGAACAAAGAAAGTTCAACCAGATCCAACACCAGAACCAGAGGCACCACAAGGTGAGAGTTTTGATGATCAAGAGCCACTTGGCTTTAAGGAAGTCGAACTGCCAAACGGTGACATAGAAATGGTTCCATACTACACACAGGAGGACGCACCAGATGGCAAGGATAAACCCAATAAGGGATAACATACTCTGTACTGACGGAGACTTTGGAGACCAAACTACTCAATCAGGTCTCATAATCAAATCAACAATAGGCAAAGAAGAAGGCGTTGTACCTAGATGGTTTAAAGTATTGGCTGTGGGTCCAGACATAGATTGGTTACAGCCTGGCCAATGGGTGTATGTTGAGTATGGTAGATGGACAGAAGGATTTAAAATAAGACCTCAAGATGACCGATTAGAAGATGATCAAAAGATTTGGAAGGTAGAACCTAAGTCATGTTTAGCAGTTTCAGATGAAAAACCAGACACACTTAATATAAAAAGTACTCCAGGTGATGTATTTAAAAAGGATAGAGACTAATGCCCTACATAGAAAAAACAGGACCTAAAGCAATTAAAGAACAATTATGGCAGTGGTATGGTGTAATGACGGATCAACGTATAGATGGGTTCAATGGTTGGGCATGTAAACAAAAAATATACGATATAAAAATGGAATGTGAAAGACTCTTACAACAAGAAGATTGTCCTAAATATTCAGGTGAGGAAGAATGGTTACAAGAGAAAAGGGACGAACGAGCAGTTCAAAGATTGGCAGGCAATGATAAAAACATTCCGTTTGTACCATAATGAAAATAGGAATTATAGGCAAAGGCTTTGTTGGCTCTGCGGTAGCCAATGGCTTTAATAAAGATGTAGAACAGTTTGTGGTGGACCCACTATTTCACGACAACACGATTGACGACCTTGTCAAATATGATCCACCACTAACCTTCGTCTGTGTGCCAACTCCTGAACAGGATTCGCACATGGACGTTGATGTTAGTATTGCTAGGGAAGTTCTTATTCAATTGAGCAAATTAAATTATAAAGGCATTGTTGTTATTAAAAGTACAATAACACCTGATCATCTTACAACATTTAAACAAACATTTAAAAACTTAAAACTAGTTTACAATCCAGAGTTTCTAACAGAAGCAAATAGTTTAGAAGATTTTGTTAATCCTAATATGCAAATACTAGGAGGCAAATGGCGAGACTGTGAGGCAGTAGAAAAAGCATATATAAGATACAGTTCAGTAAAAATTGTTCCTACTTTTAAAGTTGACATGATTACTGCCAGTCTAATAAAATACTCTATCAATAGTTGGTTAGCCACTAAAGTAAGTTGGTTCAATCAATTACACGAACTATTTCAAAAGAGTGGTGCAAAAGGTTCATGGGAACAATTTACTGATATGTTAAAGAGAGATCCAAGAATGGGAGATAGTCACATGCAAGTCCCAGGACCAGACGGCAAGTTTGGATATGGTGGCCATTGTTTCCCTAAAGACACAAAAGCATTATTATATTACAGTAAACTAAAAAAGGCTGAACTTAAATTACTTAAGGCGTCTATAGAATATAACTCTACTGTAAGAAATGATTAAGTGTTTATTTCATAAGTATTCAAAAGAAATACATGTACCTCAAGAATACAAAGGCAACAACTTTGACCATACACAACGAGCATTAAAATTATTAAAAAAATATGAGTGTCCTGTAAATCCAGACTATGAGATACCATATGATTATGATGTTTCATTAATAGAATCTTATAGTAACCTTGTACTTAATAATAAAGATGAGTATTTTATTTTTGTGCCTCTAAATGTCCATTTATTAAAATTACTTATAGAAGCAGAACCTAACTATTTGCAAAATTTATATCGCTATAACGAAAAACCAAATGTACATTTAATATTTGATTACAATAACGAAAGTTTATTACCAGGAAGATTTGGTCCAAATTCAGATCAAGAATGGTGTAGTATAATAGACTATACACAATTTTACATAAGTTCCTATGGCGTAGACCATACAGAAAATTTTGATCCAGGATTTGAAAGTAAAGGTATAATAGGTTGTTTAATATACCATGTGTTTTGGTATTTAAGAACTTTAGGACATAACTATGGTTCCTTTCTAAAAGATCCTGAATTAATATTTACACATAAAGGTAAGTCAGGACCTATTAGATACTTTGTGCCTTGTAATCAGTTTAGACCTTCCAGGGGAAAACTAATTGTAGAAATGGAAAAACGTGGATTACTAAGAGATACAGAATGGAATATGAATGATTTTACAGACTGGAACAATAAACCACAAAGTGAAATACAAGGTATTTTAAGAGCACACACCGATCTTAAAAAATATTTTGAATGGTTCGGCACAAAGTCAAGACATATGAGTTACCCATGGAATAGAAAATTTAATTATACTAAACAGGATATCTTAAACCCTACATACTTTGGTGTACATAAAACTCCATATACATCTTTCCCTATTGACCTAATACAAAAAATTTATATCTATATTGCGGCAGAAACATTTATAACAGAAGATCCATTTAATAATGAGGAGCCTGAAATACTACAGGACTTCTCAGAAAAAACATGTAAAGGTTTTGTATTTGGATTGCCTATGTTTGTATATGGTTTTCAAGGAGTTGCTAAAGCATGTGAACGCAGAGGTTTTGATATGTTTAGGGATTATTGGACAAGTGATTTTGATTCACAACATAATACAGATAGAAGACTTATTGGACTTGTTGATTCTGCAATTAATTTTCCAGACGCAAACCAAGATATTATAGATAGATGCAGACATAACAAAAATAAATTTGTACAAAAAGAATTTTTGTGGAGTACTATTAACCAGTTATTTAAAGAAATACTTGACAAATAACAAAAACTATTATATTATATAACAATGGCAAAAGATAAACAAACTAAGGCGACCTTTGGTAAAAGTGCAAGAGTAATTAGCGACTATCTTAATGATCTTATATTTGAACAACCTAGGGAAGACTTACTCATGCAGGAGTTTATAAGTTATGAATGGACACCGCATGGTATGAAAATTAGCAAAATAAAACGCAAGTTTACAAAGGACGGCGGATACAGTGATTCCTCTAGTTCCGAAATTATTAGTTAATGTTTAGAAACTGTTCTGAGTGTGATAAACCTGTAAATTTACAAACAGTAAAATACTTTACAGCAGATCATCAGAATGTTTTTTGCGACGCCCATTGTAGTGTCAGTTGGTTTAGTAAACAGAAAGCAAAGGAAGAAGAAAATGATGACAGATGAAGAAATGTTAAATTTATTAGACAGGGTAGACGAAATAATGAGCGACAGTATTAGTGGTGGAGAAAATCCTATAGAAGTTGCTAGTGTTATATTTGCAGTAGCAATCAAACATTTAAAAATGAATCTTGACAATGAAGACTTTACTGCTATAATAGATGAAATAAGAAATACAGACATAGATGATTTAATTAGAATTGAATATGTAAAATCAGAAAAAGATAGGACAATACATTGAAAGAACTATGGACAGAAAAATATAGGCCTACTGATATAGAAGGTTATGTATTTAGAGATGCAAATCAAAAGCAACAGGTGAGTGGTTGGCTACAAGATGGAGCATTACCGCACTTACTTTTTAGTGGTGCTCCAGGTACTGGTAAGACTACCTTGGCAAAAGTTTTACTACAAGAACTAGATGTAAACGATATGGACATACTAGAAATAAATGCTAGTAATGAAAACAACGTTGAAACTATTAGAAATAAAATTACTAATTTTAGTAGCACAATGCCTTTTGGTGATATAAAATATGTATTACTAGATGAGGCAGATTATATTACTCCTAATGGACAGGCGGCATTACGTGGCGTAATGGAAATGTATCACACTAGTTGTAGATTTATTTTAACTTGTAATTATCCTCAAAGGATTATTCCTGCATTACATAGCAGATGTCAAGGCTTCCACATAGAGAAGTTAGACATAAACGAGTTTACTGCCAGGGTAGCACAGATTTGTTTAAGTGAGGGTGTAGATGTAGACTTAGACACACTAGACTCTTATGTACAAGCAAGTTATCCTGACTTGCGTAAATGCATTAACTTAGTACAACAAAACGTGGTAGACAATGCCTTACAACGTCCACAAGAAGGCGATAGTGCTACTAGCGACTGGATGTTGTCTGCTGTAGAAATGTTTAAGTCAGGTGATTACAAAGGTGCTAGAACACTTATTTGTAGTCAAGCAAGACCAGAAGAGTATGATGATGTCTATAAGTTTATGTATCGCAACTTACAACTGTGGGGCGACACAGAGCAACAGCAAGACCAAGCAATAGTAATTATTCGAAATGGCATGGTCAAGAGTGTAACATGTGCTGACCCAGAGATTAATCTTGCGGCCACACTTATAGAATTACAAATGAACTCTTAGGCTTCGTTATATAATTTTAATACTTCCGTTACGACCGGATGTCGTTCTATATCCTTGCTACTAAAACGTACCATCTTTATTCTATCTGATTGTGCCGTTTCTAGTCTTTCCATAAAACATTTCAATCCATTGCTTTCGTAACCTCGTTCGTGTTGATTCAAGTCACCCGTCACAACCAACTTACTGCCCTCACCTATTCTTGTAAGTAACATTTTCATTTGATTGTCCGTGGCATTTTGCATTTCATCTGCAATTATATAAGAGTTCTTAAATGTTCTTCCTCTCATAAATGCCAAAGGTGCTATTTCAACTTTGTTGTCGTTAAGCATATATTCTATCTGATCTGGAGTATAGTATTCCTCAAATACATCTATAATAGGACGAGTCCATGGCGCCATTTTTTCCTGTAATGTGCCTGGTAAAAATCCATGTTGCTCATCTACACTTACTGCTGGTCGCGTAATTACAAACTTGTCTATTCTATTTTTCTTTAATGCTTGAATTCCTACTAATGTTGATATGAGTGTTTTACCCGTCCCTGCTGGTCCTATGGCAAACACTATGTTGATATTTCTGTCTTCAAGTAAACCTAGTAAATCATCTTGATGAAAGTTTCTTGGTACTATGTTTACATCTTTTTGTCTTTGGCGTAATAAGGCGCCACCCTGAATTACTCTCAAATAATCCCCTCCTTTATGTTTATGTTTTCTATATCTGTTACAATTTTTCTTTCTAGCCTTTCTGGACATTTTGACCTCCTTTGAGCCATAAAAAAACCGTGATAGCAACTGCTAACACGGCCGGTTATTCTTGTGTGTTTACAACTTTTTATATGGTTGTTAATCATCGTTACATATAATATTTAAAAAATTAACACCATTACAAAACAACGCATATAACTTTTTACTAAATGATAAATAGTTTACATGAGTATTTCATCCAAAATATTAAACGATAAAATTGTAGAAGTTTCTAATAATAATGAGTTATTAGATATGCTAATGGAATTCCATCAACTATTAGAAAAAATGGATATATTTGCATTTAAAAATTGGATTACAGGAGAAGTTTTAGAAGGACCTACCCTTAATAGGCATTATGCTAATGTTAAGTTAATGTATCCATATAAAAACATGCCTGATCCAGAAGCAGTTAGTAGATTAGTTGCAAGAGATTGTTTAGTAGAATATAAAAAAGATACACTTATATCACCTGTAAAGGTTAAAACATACGATGATGTTGAAGTAAGTGTTAAAGAAGATGGTGGTACAAGATATAAGGCAAAAACTAAGTCAGAGCCTATATGGGTAATTAGTCTAGATATTCCAAGAAAATATGTAGATAAAAACTATGAGGACGAACAAGATCAGCATAGTGAAGATGTTAAGCCTGAGATAGATACTCAAGATGCAATGGATGTTGCAGATGTTAAATCCAACAATTTTGGAAGTATATAATGTTAAGAGAAGGTGATCTTAAAAATACGGTACTTAAAAGAATAAGTTTAGATGAGTACGAACCTAAGACAGGCGATGATAAAGATGTAATGGTTTTAGGTTTTCTTCTAAATGATAAAAAACCAGGCAAAGACTTATACCATTTTTTAAATAATAGTATTGTAGAGATAAGAGATGTAGAAGTCTCACCTAATCCTAACCCAGATAATTTTTACATGGTTTTTTGTGAAATAGACAGAAATGAAAAATCATTAGATAATGTAAAAGCAATAGTAAAAGAAGTAGAAAGACTTTCAGGTAAATTAAAGTGGGAAGTTAGTACTGTATTTAATGAAGAGAATATTAATTTAGAAGATGATAATTTATTATCCTTTATACAATTAGATCCTGAAAACTTTTTAGACAAAGACTCATTTATTGCTAAACAAGAAGAAGCGAAGAAAGAAGCAGAAGAACAAAGATTAGAAGAAGAAGCACAAGATAGAACTAAAAAAATATTTGAGTTCTTAAAGCCAACTAATATTTTAGAAGCAGGTGTAAATGATGACGGTGTGTTACATATAAGAGGTAGCAGAGATATAGCATCATTGAAAGTTATAAACTTTGGGCACGGTCCAGAGGTTATGAGCGAATTAGGTATTAGTGAAAGTGCAATAGATATAGACTATGATAAAGTCAAGTTTGGCAAACTTAATGCTATGTTAGGAGAATTAAAGGCACTACCTATAAGCGAGTATGTAGTAATTTATAATCCAGAACATAAAGATATATTAGTAACTAAGGCAGTATAATGAGAGACACAGTAATAGATGTATTGAAGCATCATTTCGGAGACAAGCCTATAGAAGAGAATACTCATCTAATGGACGATCTTGGAGGAGATGAATTTGATATAATTGACGTGATAGTCCAAATAGAAGAGAAGTTAAATATCTCTATCCCTGAAGAAGAAACATTTGATGTAATGACTGTGTCACAACTATTAGAGGTTGTAGGCAATAATGTTGAGTCAGATTAAATTAGTATTCTTTTTTATTATGCTAATGGGTGCTGGTGGTGGCCTTTGGTATGTACAACATCTTAAATCAGAAAACGAAATCCTCACACTAAACAATGCAAAACTTAATGATGCTGTTGAGCAACAACAGGCAGTTATAGAACAGCAGTTACGTGATATAGAAACAAAGACAGAACTTAACAGGCAACTTAACGAAAACAATATTAAACTTACAGCAGATTTAAAACTTGCTGAAGAAAAATTTAATAAAATTAATGCTTCAGGTGAAAGAAGAGACATAGGTAATTTAGCAGTAAACAAACCTAAAAGCATTGAAAGAATTGAACGTAAAAGAGAACAACAAAGAGCAAGATGCTTTGAGATAGCACAAGGCTCACCACTTACAGAGGAGGAGTTAAATGCAACTAAGAAATCGCAAATTAATGCAGAATGCACTAATATTGCCAATCCTAACTATATTCCTTATTAGTGGTTGTGCAAGTACAAAAAACTTAGAAATCTTTACAAAAGAGGTAGAACGTATGCCTCTTGACTTAGAGTTACCTCCTGTTGAAACATTAGAGCAAGTAAACTTAATTATTATTACAAGCGAAAATCAGGAAGAAGTATTTGCTAAAATGAAAGAGCAAAATATAGATCCTGTTATATTTGGTTATAGCGATGAGGATTGGGAACTTGTAGCAAAAAATAATGTGCGTATGCGTAATACCATTATAAGACTTAGAGCAATAATAGAAGCATATAAAGAATATTATGAGCCTGAAGAGCAAGAGGGCAAGGAAAATAGTATTATAAAGTCTAGCAACTTTGAACCAAAAAGTTTTGAAAAAGACAAAGACTAATTGACATTCTGTCAATTATGTGTATAATAACATTATGGATCACTATCAAACACTTGGTGTTGGCCGCGATGCTAATGCCTCCGAGATAAAAAAAGCATTTCGCAAACTTGCGATGAAGCACCATCCTGACAAGGGTGGTAATGAAGAAAAGTTTAAGGAAATACAACAGGCGTACGAAACACTTAGTGATCCGCAAAAACGTGCCCAGTATGATAATCCTAATCCTTTTGAACAGTTTGGTGGTGATCCCTTTGGTCAAGGTTTTGAAGATATATTTGGAAGTATATTTGGTCGTAGAAGACAACCTACTAAAAATGCAGATGGCATAGTTGATGTGCGAATTACATTGTTACAAGCATATACAGGAACAAATGTAATAGTTAATACAGGTTATACACAATTAGACGTAACAATACCTCAGGGTGTCAGTGAGGGCGAAAGATTACGTCTAACAGGAAAAGGACCCATTAGGCATACAGAATTACCGCCAGGAGATTTATATGTAAGAATTCATATAGATGTACCTGAAGGCTGGGGCAGAGATCAAGTAGAACTTTTTAAAAGACAAAACATAAATGTAATAGATGCAATGGTAGGCTGTGAAATAAAAGTGCAACATATAGATGGCAAAAAATATAATCTTACTATACCAGCAGGAACACAACCAGGTACAAAGTTAAGAATGAGAGGTCTAGGTATGACTTGTCCTCATAGAAATATAAAAGGGAATCTAAATGTTATTGTAGAAGTAGATGTGCCCAAAGTTATAGACAAAGATGATAAAAATATTTTAAATACAATTAAAGGAAATTATGAATAGTAAAGAAGTAGATAATATATTCACTAGAGCAATTAATTTTGCAAAGCAAGAATGTCACGAGTATGTTACTTGTGAGCATTTAGTATTATTTCTATTAGAAGAAAAAGAAGTAGAATCTGTTTTAAAAGAGATGAAAGCAGACATTGGAAATATTAAAGAAGATGTTTCTCAATATCTAGACGATTCAGATTGGAACGGACTCAAAAGAAGTAAAACTCCTAAGGGCGAGCCTAAAAAGACAATGGCTTTAGAAAGAATCATACAAAGAGCAGTTGCACAGGTAATCTTTTCAGGCAGAGATGAAATTGGTCCGTTAGATTTATTCATAAGTATTTTAAATGAAGATAATTCAAGTGCTACTTACTATTGTGCAATTAATGGTGTAGATAAAAATAGTGTTATGGAATTTTTAGAAAATAAAACAAGAACTAAAAAATCTTTAGATGCTGTAAAAGAATACACAGTAAACCTAAACCAACAAGCATTAGATAAGAAAATAGATCCTTTAATTGGTAGAGAAGAAGAAGTAGATGATTTAGTACATGTACTTGCAAGACGTAAAAAGAATAATTGTGTTCTAATTGGTGAACCAGGAGTAGGTAAAACTGCTATTGCAGAGGGGTTAGCAAAACGTATTGTTGATGGCCAGGTGCCAGACGCAATACAAAATAAAATTGTTTATAGTCTTAGTGTTGGAGATATATTAGCAGGAACAAGATATAGAGGAGACTTTGAAGAAAGATTTAAGCAAGTTATAGAAACTTTAGAAGAAAGTCCTAATGCTATTTTGTTTATAGATGAAATACATATGATTATGGGGGCCGGTTCAGCAGGTAGTAGTAGTGTTGATATTGCTAACATGATTAAACCTGCATTAGGTAGAGGGTCTCTACTAACTATTGGAGCAACAACTCCAGATGAATTCGCAAACAGTTTTGAAAAAGACAGAGCATTAATGCGTAGGTTTGCAAGGTTAGATATTAAAGAAACAGATTTAGAAAGTACAAAACAGATTCTTAAAGGTTTGAATACATATTATCAAGAGTTCCACAAAGTAAATTATACAGATGAACTTTTAGAAAAAGCAGTTGATCTATGTAACAAATATATTAAAAACAAACATTTTCCTGACAAAGCCTTAGACGTTGTAGACGCCGCAGGTGCGAAAGTGAAACTAAGGGGAGATACAAATGTAGATATGCAAGACATAATAAATGTTATTGCTAAAATATCAAACATTGGTACAGATGTAATTGATGTAGATAGTACAGATGGTTACAAAAACTTAGATGCCAGAATTAAAACTAATGTGTACGGACAAGATAATGCAATAGATAATATAGTTGAAGCCATTGTTTTAAGTAAGTCAGGATTAAGAGAAAAGAACAAACCTATTGGTAGTTTCTTATTTGTAGGTCCTACTGGTACAGGTAAAACAGAAACAGCAAGGTCTTTAGCAACAGAATTAGATTGTAAACTTGTTAAGTTTGACATGTCTGAATACATGGAAAGGCATAGTGTAAGTAAATTAATTGGTGCCCCTCCAGGTTACGTTGGACATGCTGAAGGTAAAATGGGACAAGGACAACTTATTGCAGAAGTAGAAGAAAACCCTAATTGTGTTCTACTATTAGACGAGGTTGAAAAAGCGGCACCTGAAGTGTTACAAGTATTACTACAAGTAATGGACGATGGTAAACTTACAAGTGCTACAGGTAAAGTTGTAGACTTTACCAATGTTGTATTATTAATGACTTCAAACTTAGGTGCGGCAGATAGTGAAACACTTAAAATTGGTTTTGGAGATCAAACGAAACAAAAAGCAATTGAAAAGGCAGTAGAAAAATTCTTTAGTCCAGAATTTAGAAATAGATTAGATGCTGTGGTAGAATTTAATAAACTGTCAGAAGAACTTATGTTATTAATTGTAGACAAGTTAGTAAAAGAAACAAATGCATTATTGCAGGACAATGAAAGTTCAGTTGTAATTGCACTTACAGATAATGCAAGACAGCAGTTGTCTATAGAAGGCTACAAGCCTAGCATGGGTGCAAGGCCACTGAAAAGAGTATTTGAGGACAAAGTTAAAAAGCCTTTAAGTAAAAAAATATTATTTGAGGATATAAAAGATACAACAATAACTGTTGAATACGAAAACGAGGAATATAAATTTAACTTATAATGTACGGAGGATATTTTAGAGACTTTGACAGACTTGTGCCATTAGGTACATACTATAAAGGCATACCTGTAGTACCTACAAATAAAATTTTTTATGACGAGTATCCATATAGAATATCTATTAAAGGAAATAAGTTTCATTATGATATAGACTTTCACGTGCATCTTAACAAATTTTTGTATGATAATTTTAGTTGGCACTACCAGTCCAATTATACATCTAAAAATAGAAATATATATTTAAAATGTATAGAAGATGTAGATACTATAGTAGAGGCGTTTGCAGATGAAATCGATAATATACATGGACCTATTAATCAAGAAAATATAGAAACTATAAAGGGTTCAAAGTATCCTGTAGAATATAGAGATAAATATTGGTACGGCAAATATAATAGAAAACTTTGTTTCTTTGCAGGATTATATCATGAAGAAGACACACATTCTATTAGAAAAGAAATAGCACAATTTGTAGCAGATAATTTTGAAGACTACAGATGGTATGATCACGGAAGTAAATCTTGGTATCAAAATTTTGTTTATGTAAAAGATACTGAACTAGAAGATGTAATAGGGTTTCTTAAAATTAGTTACGGTGATTATTTAGAAAACATAACAATTTGCAAAATAATGGAGACAAAATGTTTTTTGGAAGAAAAGGAATGAATAACGATTTAGATAGAGAATCAGTTTTTGAACAATTAAAAATAGACGAAGGTGTAGTATATGAAGTATATCATGATCATCTTGGACTCCCAACATTTGGTGTTGGACATTTGGTTTTGGAGTCAGACCCAGAACACGGAAAGCCACTAGGTACTCCTGTAGATGAAGATCGTGTAAAAGATTGTTTTGAAAAGGATTTAGATACTGCAATTAGTGAATGTGAAGTTTTATATGAAGATCATTGGGAAGGATTTCCAGGCGAAGTAAAAGAAATACTTGTAAACATGATGTTTAATATGGGCAGAACTAGACTTAGCGGATTTAAAAACTTTAAAAAAGCACTTGAAGAAAGCGACTGGAAACAAGCAGGTATAGAAGGCAGAGATTCAAAGTGGTATAGACAAGTCACAAACCGTGCAGAAAGATTAATGAGTAGAATGGAACAAGTCTAAAAGATGATAAATACTTAAATAGTATTATAAAGACGAGACCATATGCCAATTAATAGAAGAAGTATAAACATGATGAGTACAACTAGTACCACCATGAACCAATATAGCACCGAGATTAAAGGTGATAATTTCTATGGCTATAGCGACGGCTTACATACAATACAAGTAGTTTACGATCAATTTGTGGGTAGACTACATATCCAAGCAACATTAAGTTTAGAACCATCAGCAACTGATTGGTTTGATATTATTCCTACTGTCACAGCAGGTACAGAGTTTAATGAAAACGGTTATGTGCAGTTCAATAGCAACAATCCTGCAGATTTATCAGAAGCATATACGTTTACTGGTAACTTTACATATATTAGAGTATATATGGACAGAGAGCATGTAGGTGACGGAACAACATACGATTCAAGTTACGGGCAAATTTCCAGGGTAGTACTTTCGGCATAAGTTGATAAATAGTGTAATATAATACTATTTAGGAAAACTTAATGTCATTCAGTAACACATTTATTAGTTTAGACGATGTAGATATAACCACGTTAGTGGCTGGTCGTTATCTTCGAGTCAGAGAAAGTGGCAACTTAGAAATTACACAAGAAACAATTTCAACAGATCATTTATCAGATGTAGAAACAACTGGAGCATACACACCGTCTACTGGACAATCTCTCGTATATACAGCGGCCGGAAAATGGCGTCCTAGCACATTGGACGTTTATAGTGCAGGTAATGGTTTAAATAAATCAGCACTTACACTAAATGTTGTTGCAGGTACAGACGGAGGACTAGTAAGCAATTCCTCAGGTGTGTTTATTGCTGATGTTACTGACGCAGATAATGTTGCGGCAATACATGGTAACGCAACTTTTGTACCTCAAATTACTGTAGGTAGAGATGGACGTATTACTGCTGTATCAAATATAGAAATTACAACAACTTCGGCATCAAGCCTAACAGCAGACTATGTTGGTAATGTACTTGGCACAAGCGGACAAATCACAGTAACAGGCGGAACAGGAAACAATTCAAATGCTACATTAAATTTAGTAGCAACAGGTGTAACAGCAGGTGTATATGGTAACACTACTCATGCTCCACGTATTACAGTTGATACTTATGGTAGAATAAGTTCAGTAGATACAGTAGCAATTAGTGGAGGCAGTGGGTCAGGCAATGCAAGTTTAGGCTTTGCTAACATTATAATATCAGGACAAACAACCGTAAGTGCAGAAAAATTAGAAGACGATTTAACAATTACGCAAGGCACTGGTATGGCAATTACCACACTTGCAAATACAGACACTATATCATTTGGTATTAATCCAACAACAGCGGCGGCGGCCATGAGCCTATCCGACCTTAGTGATGTTGATGCAAGTGGTATAACAAATGGCCAAGCATTAATTTGGAATAGTAGTACAAGTAAATTTGAAGCAGGCAACGTATCAGGCGGTGGCGGTAGTAATGTTACCCTGACATCGTTTAGTGTTACAACAGCAACACCAAGTGGTAACGGCAGTTTAGCATATGACAATGCAGGTGTATTTACATTTACACCAGCAAACGTAAGCAGTGGCGGTGGAGGTATAGATACTGCTGGAGTTGATACACATTTAAATACTAGTGGTGCAAGTTCAGGACAAGTTTTAACTTGGAACGGAAGTGATTATGCCTGGACAGCAAAGACAACTGATACTGATGCACAAGATCTAACATTAGCAGGAAACACAATAAGTTTATCTGGACAAAGTGGTAATGTTGACTTAACAACATTACTAGGTAGTGTTGCAGGTAACTATGCAGATTCAAACGTTGATGCACATTTAAATCAAAGTAATCCAACATCTGGTTATGTTCTAAGTTGGAACGGTTCAGATTATGCTTGGGTGGCAGATGGTGATGCACAAAATATAACATGGAATGCCGCAAATACAACATTACAAATTAGTAATGGTAACTCTGCAAACTTGTCAGCATTAGAACAAACACTTAGTATTGCAGGTAACGTTATTACAATTAGTGGTAATGATGATACAGTTGATATTACAACAGCATTAAGTGTTTATCAAAGATCAGACGCGGCCGCAACAGCAAATACAAATATGAAAGCCTATGTTGATGCAGAAATCAACACTCTAATAGGCGGTGCTAATGTAAACTTGGACAGTTTGGCAGAAGTTGCCAATGCATTAGGAAACAGTAATACAGAATTAAGTACAGTTGCATTCACTGGAGCATTCAGTGATATTACAAGCAGGCCTACACTAACGTTAAGTTCAAGTGACTTAACATATGATGGAACAACAGTAGACTTATCTGGAGTAGGTGCAACAGGACCTCAAGGTCCACAAGGTAATACAGGTCCCACAGGTGCAACAGGTAATGGAATTACTAATGCAACAGTAAGTGTAGGTAATTTAATCTTAACATACAGTAATACATCAACACAAGATGTTGGTAGTGTCACAGGACCTACAGGACCGCAAGGTAACGTAGGACCTACAGGTAATACTGGAGCAACAGGACCACAAGGTATTAGTGTAACTAATGCCGCCCTATCAAGTGATAATTTAATTTTAACATTAAGTAATGCAAGTACAATAGATGCAGGTAATGTTAGAGGTGCTCAAGGTCCTACAGGAAGCCAAGGCCCAGCAGGTAATGTATTAGTTACAACAGCCAATGCGGCACCAAGCGGTGCAAGTGAAGGGCAAATGTGGTATGCTACAGATGACGGGCATACATACATTTATGTTGATAGTTCATGGGTACAAGCAAACCCAGGACAAGATCCGCAAACACTTAGTATCAACAATACAAGTAATGTTATTACAATTTCAGGTTCAAGTAGTAATATAGATTTAACAACTGTATTACAAAAAATGAGAGATACTGATACTGATGCTCAGGACTTAACGTTATCAGGTAATACAATTAGTTTAACAGGACAATCAGGTAATGTAGATTTAACATCATTATTACAAACTGCTTCTAATACAAGTTTTGGAATTGCAGGTAATACAGGCACACATACTTTTGATGGCCCTACAGAAACATTGACATACCTCGGTACTACAGGTGAAATGAATGTAGAAGTTGCAACCAATGTTGTATCATTTAAATTTGCAAATACAGCCGTTACACCTGGCACATATGGTACTGCTACAACAGTCCCACAAATTACTGTTGATGCAGTAGGTAGAATTACTGGTGTTTCTAATGTAACAATTACAGATACTGGTATATCTAATGTAGTAGAAGATACTTCACCTCAACTGGGTGGAGCATTAGATGTTAATGGACAAGATATTGTATCTACAGGTAACGGAGATATAGATTTAGATCCAGACGGTTCAGGTGTAGTAGTATTTAAAGGTAATGCTACCAAAGGATCAGGACAGTTTAAATTAAATTGTGAGAACAACTCACACGGCATAACAATAAAAGGACCACCTCATAGTGCATCTGCAAGTTATACATTAACATTACCAGATGATGACGGTAGTGCTGATCAAGTACTAAAAACTGATGGCTCAGGAAACTTAGCATGGGTCAACCAGTCAGGTGGCGGTGGCGGAGCCGCAATTACTGTTCAAGATGAGGGCGGAAACTTATCTACATCTGCAGAAATAATTAATTTTGTAGGCGCAGGTGTTACAGCAACAGGAACAGGCGCAACTAAAACAATTACTATACCTGGTGGTAGTGGTGTAGCATTAGTACAAAGATTTAAACTAAATTATCTATCAAGTGGTAACTTAGGAAGTACATCAGACTTAACTAGTTTAATTAGTAATGTAAGCATTGATAGTGCTAGTGGCGGAGATGTTACTGTAAACTTTGATAGTTCAATAAATTATCCACCAGCAAGTATAATGATTTATGGTTATGATTATTCAAATAACAAATACCTTGTAGTACCTTTAGAAACATCTATGGCTTTAAGAGAAATTGCAGGTGGCGGCTCAAGTGGCTCACCTACATTATTTAATGGTTCATCTAATATATCATTAAAATTAAGATTAAGAGAAACTGAAACAGGAGCAAGTAGAAGTTTTGGAACAACCACTCATGCATGGATTGAATTCGTGGTTTACGACTAGGAGTAGTTAATGGCATTAAGCAACTACAAATCTACACAGGTACAGTTAAATATTCCAAACAAAGTATTAGGTACTAGTATTTCTGCTGTAAATGGTTTTGCATATTGGGATCATGCTAATGGTTCTTCTGACCCATGGTACTCAGGCTCAGGCACTAAAAAATATTATCAATGGACAATAACGTTTAGTGTTACAGCACAAGATCATGGTTCTCACTTAACTAGAGATGATTATAGATTCAACGGATTAGATATTGTAGTAGGCGATTGGATTGCAATGGCAACTAGTGGAGTATGTTGGAAAATTGTTTCAATTACAAGCAAAGATGTAAATAATGTTACATGTGTAGTAGAGGATTGGTTAAGATACAATACTTTCAGAGTATCAACAGGTAATGGAGCACCAACCTCAGGTTCAGCAGTTGTATTCAGTTTAAATGAAAAAGGTGTCCCTATGCTGGACCCTTTACCATCTACTGTTAGTTCAACTTTTTATCCTACTGTAGCAAGTAGATTCGAATATCTAAATCCACAACAAAATTATGTATTAGAGCAAACAGCACACGGATTAGAAAAAGGTGATATTGTTTCAGTAAGTAGTTCTGGATTTTCACAGGCAAATACAGCCACAATGGCTAAAATGATAGGTGTTGTTACAGAAGCAGGCCCAGGGCCTAATCAGTTTATGATAATGCCTAATAATCAAATTATAGACTTTGAACCAAGCATTCCAGGTAGTCAAGGCGACTATGTTTATGTAAGTAGTGGTGGTGAATTTACAACAAGTGATACAGGAAAAATAGCATTTTTAAAAATACAAGATGCTATACCCACAACACTTACAGGCAATGTAGACGGGCCAGAGTTGCCCTCTAACCATAGTATTTTACTTAATGGACAAACAGTTACATTCTTTGACGGAGGAGGAAATGTAAATGTTTCTTCTACTGCGGCCAATATTAATAGTGTTGCAAATACAAATGTTGTAGCAAATACAGTAGCAACACCCACAGTTATTACATCTGATGTAGATTCTGTAGCATACGGACTAGTAGGCGGATATGTTCCATTTAGTGCATACATAGATAGTGGTAGTGGTAATACATTAGTAAACTTTACTACAGATACAGCAGGGCAGGCCGCATACAGTTTAGCAGTAGGTATTGCAGAAGACATGGCGGCGGATATCACTACGGCCAACATAGCCAACCTAACCGCAGAAAAAACAGGAAGTAACTTGTTAAGGCTTACAGAGTCTAACGGTAATGCAATTACTATTACTAGTGCTAATGCTGACCAAAATGCAAATCCATTTGTAGGTAGTAGTAACACATCAGGCTTACCAGCATCAACAAGTGCAACAGGCACATCTAGATTAAAACTTACTAGAAGTGATGGCGGACCTATAGACATTTATGAGGCAACTGAAAACTTTAGAGTAAACACAGGTATAGCAAGTGGACATACAGGCATGTTCCCTCTTGCAATGAACATATCACAAGGTATAAGAACAGGTGGTACAACTTTAGTTTCTGATATTAGTGCAAGAGATGCCTTAAGTGCTCAAGCAGGTGACCAAGCATACGTTACTAATAAAGGTGACGGTGAATGGGGACTATACCTTTACACAGGTAGTTCCTGGGTAGAAGTCAGTAACGAAGATAGTGCAACAGTAGATGCTAAAACATTAACAACTACATTCACAATGCCTGTTGGAGGTTTTGGTACAAGTACAACACAAAATCTTGGTAATATATCACCTGGAAGAAAAATACAAAGTGTTTCTATAGATGTAAATACATCGTTTACAGGACATTCAGGGGGCGACCCAAATATAGAAATAGGAACAGTAGGAGACCCAGATGTCTATTGTGATTCTCCTAGTAACGACTTAACTGCTTCAGCAGGAGATACTTTTATATGTAATCCAGAATATGTTTATCCTGCATCAGAAACTCAAGATCAAACTATTAGAGCACGTTGTAATCACTACAATGCTACAGCAGGTAATGTTACAATAAAATTGACCTATATTTAGACTCTAAATTTTCACATAACAAAAAAAAGATAAATATGTATAACGTCAGTATAAAAGCAGACGTTATCGATAACGAGAAATTAGAACTTTTATAAAAAATTTAGGTAGGAGATACAAAAATGGCTGACATTAAAAACTTTGGTATCAAAGGTATTGCGGCTGATGTACAAATGGGTAAGTCCGGTGGTCGTCTTAAGTACGATAGCGGAAACGGCCGTTTCGACCTTACACAATCAGATGGTGCAACACTCGAGGATTTAAGACTCGGTACTGTTACTGCTGGTGCGTGGAATGGTACAGTCATCGGTACACAATACGGTGGTACTGGTCAAAATTTTTCAAGTTCCTCAGGAGTTATCAAAGTATCAAGCGGAACGATGTCCGCTGGCTCAATCGACCTAACAGCAGATGTTACTGGTGTTTTACCAATAGCAAATGGTGGTACAGGTGGAAGTTCAGCCAGTGCGGCTAGAACGGCTTTAGGACTAGGTAATATTGCAACACAGGCAAGCAATAGTGTAAACATTGATGGCGGTGCTATTGATGGTACAGTTATTGGTGGTAGTACAGCGGCGGCTGGATCATTTACTACAATTAATGCCAGTGGTGCTATTACAGGTGACTTAACAGGTACAGCCGATGCGGCTGATGCCTTATCAAGTGCAGTCACGGTAGCACTTTCAGGTGATGCCACAGGTTCAGCAACATTTACAAATGCTGGATCAACTGCCACTATAGCAACAACACTTGCAACAACAATGGGTAGCGGAAACGCCGCAACTACACCAGGTAGTTTCGGTAGTTCAAGTGCTATTCCAGTTATTACAGTTGACAACCACGGTAGAATTACTCAAGTAACTACTGCGTCAACATCAAGTAC
>MDTA01006931.1_pt1 | contig 26911 bp, 27 predicted proteins | sample 811151 | NCBI WGS metagenome assembly MDTA01 (sample SAMN05326648, study PRJNA326480) | marine metagenome | isolation source: seawater | place: Indian Ocean: South | collected 2010 | reverse complement strand
TAAAAATATATTTTCCAAATAAAAGAATATTAAGAATTGTAAAAAATTATAAAAACAACTTTGATAGAATTTTTTATTCTTATTGTTTGAATGAAATTGACTTTAATCAAGGCGACGTAATAATTGATTGTGGTTCAAATATTGGGGAACTTAAATATGCACTTAATCAAAACAATATCGATACATCATATGTAGCCTTTGAACCAGATCCAAAGACATTTGATTGTTTAAACCTTAATCACTCGAGTGAAAGTTTACATCTTTTTAATTATGCATTATCAAACAAAGAGGGATCGTTAAAATTTTTCTTAGACAATGAAGGTGGAAATTCATCTTTATCAAATTTTGGCAGCAGTGACTTCATTGAAGTAAAATCAAAGACTTTAGATTCAATGAATTTTAATTTTAACTGTAAACTTTTTAAAGTTGAAGCTGAAGGTCATGAGCCAGAAGTTATTGAAGGATCATTAGAAACTTTAAAAAGAACTGAATATGTAACTATTGATTATGGTTTTGAAAGAGGTGTCGAGCAAGAAAATACAATGGTTGCGTGTAACAAAATGTTATATGAAAATGAATTTAAATTAGTTGCATTTAGTGAATATAGATTGATTGGTCTCTATAAAAATAGCAAATATGAAAATGACTAATTTAAATTCATTAATCGAAGAAATTAAAGAAAAAAACTTCAATTTTTTAAACCAATTAAGAGATGAAAAAATATTTTACAGATTTAACCCGGTAAGTAATGGCATTATGGAAGGTGGATCTAATTTATCTTTGGGGTTTAGTTGTTATGCTCTCAAAACATTTTATATTCTTAAATATTGGGATAAACTTTCACAAAAAGAAAAGACAGAATGGACATCTTATATCAAAAGTTTTCAAAGCACTGTAGATTCTATAGAGCCCTCTTTATTTATTGATGATAATTATTTAAGATTTAGTAATGACTCCAAAGTAATAATGAAAGATTTAGTAAAAAAAATATTAAATTTTACATTAGATAAAAAATATTTAACTAGTGATGAAAAACTAAAAAATTCAATGAGAGCAGAAACAAAACAGGCAATTTCAACCCTTTATCAAGTTGGTCAAAAACCAGACCAGAATTATAGCGAATACAAAGATGGTGATCCGCAATTGCAAAATTATTTGAACAAATTAGATTGGTCTAATCCTTGGTCCTCAGGGGGACAATTTTCTGCATTTTGTGTATTTTCAAAAATAAATGATGCCAATACAAATATTGATACATTAAATAACTTTTCTGAGAAACTTATTGATTTTGAAACAGGAGGGTATTTTCTTGGATCTATTTCGAGTAATAGTTTATTGGTAAATGGGGCTATGAAAATATTGTCCGGTTTAGATTGGATTGATGTCCCAGTGCATAAACCAAAAGAACTTATTGACTTTTGTCTAAAAACAACTCCAAATAATGAGGGCTGTGATTTAGTGGATGTTGTCTACGTTCTGTATAGGTGCTTAAAATTTACTGATCATAAAAGAAAAGAAATAATAGACTATCTTGAAAATCTTACAAGTATAATTTTTCTACATTATTTTAAAAAAATAGGTAGTTTTTCTTATTTTATAAATAAGAGTCAAACAGAGTATTATGGCGTAAAAATATCAAAGGGTTTATCAACCCCAGACCTACATGGTAATTTATTGTTAATATGGGCTTTATCAATGATCGACGAAATTGTTAATGAAGAAGACTCATCATTAAATGTATTAAAGCCTTAAAAGGAAAATGCATCTTTTGCTCTATTTTTGTAGGCTATTAAATATTCTCTAATTTCTCTCTTTGTATTATTTTTCAATCCAAACGCATCAAAACCAAATTGACCTTGCTCTAAGTTTTGAAGATTTTCTTTGATATATTTTGGATGATCGTTTATTTTTAATAAATTTACATGTTTTTTGTATCTATCACTAATCATTTTAAACCATGCCTCAAATGCTTCTTCTGGGGTTCTTCCTCCTCTGTCACCCCACTCATCAAAATAGGTAAACCATGCCCTAGCAAACCTTGCTCTATCTAGACCAATAATTTCTTTTGTTCTAAATACGGAATCATATTGCCATATTGGAATATTCTCAAAAGGTACATCATTAAATTTTATTTGCTTGTCATTTATAGTTGGTTGACACAAATCTCCACCACCATTTAATTTTATTTCCGGATACTTTTTTTTATTTAAAGCTATACACAATTTTGTTTTAACTTGATACCTATCAGGGGTAAAAATTTGATATTGTGGAAAAGCTACAGCAGGTTGGTCAGAAAATTTTTTTAAAGAATTAAATATTTTAAGTAGTGAATTTTCATGAAAGAAATAGTCTAGATCCATTCTGATAACCCAATCACCTGTTGATTTTTCAAACCCTTCATGAAAAGTTTTTCCTATATAGTCCCAACTAAACTCTTGTGGCCAATCTTTTCCTACAATAACTACCTCATCAGCAAAATCGTGATAACAGCTCAAAGCCTCTTTCCACGGATCCATTCTTTCTTTTGGATCAGTCATTGATGTAAAAATAGAAATTTTCATTACTTTAGAGGTAGTACTTTAAGTTCATTTAAAATAATTTTTGCCGTCAAAATGTAGTCCATCATAATAAAAAAGTGGTCTATCTATATATATAAGATCAGACAATTTAAGTAGACCAAGCCAGCAATCATAATCTGACCACATTGGAACTCCACGAAACCCACCTAAGATATCTAAAATACTTTTTTCAACTATTACGCTTGATGTAATCACACAATTATGTATTTCTAAAAAACTAGAATCCCAAATTTCTGGAAATGAATTATTTTTTAAATATTTTGTTTTTCTATATTTGTATTTAATATCCTCATAGAAAAATTCTTTATTATAAAGAGAATAACTTTCATTACTGTTATACGGACCTTCACCATACAGACCTTCTGTTGAAGAGAATTTATAATGACTATTTTCAAGTTTTGAAATTTGATATCTTAACTTTTCTGGAAGCCAATAATCATCATCATCTAGGAATGCTATATATTTACCATTTGACTGATTAACTCCAAAATTTCTTATTGCACCAGGACCAAATCCATTTATACTTTTTTGATTTTCTTTTAAATGAATAAGTTTTATTTTATCGCTAAATTCATATGATTTATAATTTGGATCTGTTGAACCATCATTTATAACAATGATTTCGTAATTTTCGTAATCTTGCTCCTCAACACTTTTAATAGAATTTAATAAAGATTCAAATCTGTTATAACTTGGAATAATTACGCTTACTTTAGGATTATCCATGTTTTTATTTTATATTAATCAAAGTTATCGAGGTTAAGTAATTTATAAATACCACTCATTATATTTTTTCATTAACTCAATCTTTTCTTCACCTAAAACATAGTTAAAATGTACTATATTTGGTTCAAGTGTTTGGTAATTTTCGTAAAAATAAGGGCCATTTGGAAACTTTTCTAATGGCAATATTGAATAATTAAATTTAGCTAAATTTCTATTTATATATGTCTGATCATGAGTTCTAAACTTTACAATTTTATCAATAGGAACATTTTTTGGATCAAAAAAACTTAAAGTTTTTTTGTTAGATTTTATAAACATAAAACCTGCACAAACATTTATTTGATTTGGCTTCTTTGGATTTTTATCATTTTGAAATACAAAATCGTTGTTTTTGATTTTATTTATTAAGTAATTAGTAAAATTATTTTTTATCGTAATGTCTGAGTCAACATATAGTACATAATTATTTTTTAAAAGCGAATCATATATACACTCAAACTTTTTAAGCATTAAGTTTCCAAAATCCTTATTTTTTTGATCCATAAAATCTTCAAAATCATCATTTGAAAAGATATTTGTAACCTTGTTGTGAATCTTATTAAAGTAATTTTCACTTTTTTTATCAAGAGCATACACATTTACTTTTAAATCAGTCTTATTTGTAACAATGGATTGCAGAAGATTTTCAGTAAAGTCTTTATAACCAAATGTTGTGAAGGTAATTGTTTCAAAATTGTTATTCATTAATGATAATAATAACTCGTTAATTCAACATAAATATCTCAATTTATGTAACTTATTCAATTTACTAATATATTATCAAATAAATGTTAACGTTTCTTTATTGTTTAGATGAAAACTATAATACACAGTCAATTGTCTCTCTAAGTTCATTGTTAAATAATGTAAGCAAGAAAATAAATGTTATCTTTTTACATAAAAATCCAGAAACATTAAAAACTATGGAAATTTTTGAAAATGTTTTATCTCATGAACGTTTAAACAATGTTGATTTTATAAAATTTAATAAGGACAATATAGACTTTCCAAATTTAGAAAATGTCCATGTTTCAGAAGCAACTTACTACCGTTTATATATAACTAATCATATTGATATCGAAGGTTCGTTAATCTATATTGATCCGGATGTAATCTGTTTAAATGATCCAATTAAAGAATTAGAAGATTTGTTAGTAAAACTAGAAAACTCAGAATTTGTAGTCTCAGCTCATACTGAAACTTTAAAAAGTAAGAAAAATATTGAAGAATTTCAGAGACTTTTAATGAATGGAGATAAACTTTTCAATGCTGGTGTAATGCTAATTGATTTTAAAAAGTGGAAAAATTTAAACTTAACACCAAAATTAACAGAAAGACTTCGTGATATATATGATGATATAGTTTTCTGGGATCAGGATGTATTAAATTCATTTTTTGATAGTAATTTTCTAAACCTAGATAAAAAATTTAATTATAAAATTAATGATTTTAATAATGTTGAAACTAACTCATTACAAACCATTTTGGAAATAAAAAAGGACATAATTTTTGCCCACTACTCAGGAAAGTTTAAACCTTGGACAGTCCGAGGTACATTCCACCCGTCATCTAGATTTTATCAGAACGAATATGCTGGTTTATCAAAGAACCATTATCACATTGAAAATAATTGGAAAGGTCAAGCTTTTAAAGACTTAGTAAAGTACATATTAAATAGGGAAATATTAAAGCTTGAAAAGCCTGTAAGGTTTTTTACTAGTGTTCTAAATTATCTTTTTAGATTTAAGTGAGATCTTGGTTAACACCTATGTAGTTCGTTGTACTAAAGTATTCTAGTGATTCATCATACTTTTGGATTTCTATAAGTTTTAGAGGTGATAATCTATAGATTTTAAAATTAAAATTGCTGAAAAAATACCAAAAATCTTGAAAATAAGTCTTTGAATCGATGTTAGCCCCACCAAACTCAAATTGTACGTTCCTAATATATTTTAATATTTTTTCTGATCCTTCAAGGGCAAAAAGCTCATAACCTTCAATATCAAGTTTAAGAAGATCAATAATCTTATTTTCTAGATTTTCCTTCCAATAGTCTTCAAGTTTTATAATTTTTACCTCTTCACTTTTTGAAAACTCTATATCAAAATGATCAAGCTTTCTTTTGGAAAGACTTGCTATTCTCGAACCTGGGTTATCAAAATACAAGGGAACTTTATCATTTTTGTTAGATAATCCAGCATTTTCAATTACTATCGACTCGATATTCTCAAATTTTTTAACAAGATATTTGTAATTAATTTCACTTGGTTCAAATAGTACGAAATTTGAATTGGGATAGTATTTTAATAATTCTTCTGTGTACTCTCCTTTATTTGCTCCGGAATCAATAATTAAACAATCATCATCTTGATTCAAAAGCCTTTTTACTACTTTGATTTCGTAATCAATACTTTTTGGGCCTGCAGAACCTTTGCCAAGATTATGATTGATCATATTTAAGATTTTTGTAGAAAACAATGGTTCGGACTTATTATTTTTGATAGAAATAATCAAAAATTTTTTAAGTAAAAATATAATTAATCTAAATGCAATTTTCTTCATAAATTTATGATAATAAAAATGCTTAACTCCTTAAAAGTTTTTTATTGGTAAATCTCGTTTGTTTGAATAAGCTCTTAATTATTAGAAATAATGTAATATAAACAATAAATATATATATCCAAGATATCTCAACACTATTATTTATTAATAATTCGATATCCTCATTTATAGATTTAAACTGTGATATAAATTCAAACGGATCAATAAAAAGACTTAAAATTTTTATAATCAAAACTCCTAAAAACGAAGTAAAAACAATATTTAAATAAGAATCGAAAATAATTGAAGATTTAAAAACCCCATTAAGATATTCAGGATTTGCATATAGTGTTTCTTGACCAAACGAATTAATTACATAATTTGTTGATAAGACTGTGTACTCACTTGTTTCGAAAATCAATTGTGAAAAAACACCAAAAATTGAGAAGAAAATTAAGTAGTATGTAATAAATTTATTTTGACTAAAAAATTTAAAATAGATAAAGATATTTAAACCAATCAATGAAAACATATATCTAAATCCATATGAATAACTTGTGTTTTGAAAAACTAAAATACCTAAAAATGGTATTAAATGAGCAAAGCTTACAAGGAAAAATAACTTAAACTTTTTTTTGTAAATAAATACAATCAAAGATAAAAACCCAATAAATATTATTGGTGTAAAAAAGAATAAACCAAATTCTTTTGTAAATAAGAGTATAAGTAAAGTTTTTAAAGCAAGAACAATATTATTACCAAAATTATTAAAATTTAAAAGATTTTCGTAATTTGATGCCAATCTATTTTCAACTAATAAAAAAATATCACTTGGATTAAATGTATAAAGTCCATATAAGAACTTTGTATGTAATAAAAATAAAGTTATTCCAGTGATACTTCCAATAAAAAAAAATGTTTTGGAGTACAACCTAGTTTGTTTTCTATCGTGAAATAATTCGAAATAAATTAATGGAATAATAAAAATATGGTAATTACTCCACCTTAAAGTAAGCAAAAAAAACATTGTGAAAGGAATTAAAAACTGTAAAAACCTTGACTGTTTTTTATGGTATAGAAAACTGAGATAAAAAATAAATACCACTGCAAAATATTCATAAGAGTGACTCATACTAAATCTTTCAAATGCATAATAAGTTAATCCTGAACCTAACAAAAAGAGATAATTTTGAATGGGATTGTAATTATCTAAATTTTCATACAAAACTTTATTTGTTATTCTCAAACCAAAAAAAATGTAAACGATTCCAACTAATGAGTAAATAAAATAATTAAAACTAACAACCGAATCTAAATTAAATAAGTTATTTAGTATATTTGATAAAAATAAAAACGGTCCTGCTAGCAGACCAACTCCTATTGGGTGAACTGGAACAGGATTATTATTTTCAACATTTAAGTTTCGTTTATTTGTACCTTTTAATTGATTTGAATAATCTAGGTCAAGATCAACGCCAATTGTTTGGGCATGATAATAATATGATGAATCGTCACTTAACGCTCCTTGTGGGATTTCTTTTAGACGAAAATCAATTTTAAAAAATGTCATTAACACTAATGTAAGGAATAAAATAATTGTAAATTTTTTTAAATTTGGCTTCATTTCTCTATATGTAGGATTGTAATATTTTTTTCCTAAATAAACTAAATTTAATACCTAAACTCAAGTTATTAGTAATTTGTTTGGAAATATAATATGAACGAGTTTTGGGAAAGTGACCTTCCAGTTGGATATTATGATAAAGTTTTAATATCTGGTTTAAGGAAAAATAAGGGTATTCAGGCCAACTGGCACAACTTGACATTTTCTAAAGTAAGACAGTACATTGAAAAAGATGATTTGCACTTAGATTATGCATGTGGGCCTGGAACTTTTATTGGAAACTATAATCTTAATAATTCGATAGGGGTTGACATTTCATCAAAACAAATTGATTTTGCAAATCAAAAATATTTTGATAAAGGAGATTTCTTTATTCTTGATGACATGCCATTAAATAAAAAAAAATATGATTCGATAACAATAATTGGTCTTCTAGAATTTCTTAATGAAAATGAATCAATTGATGTTTTAAACTTTCTTTATTCTATTTTAAATAAAAATGGAAAACTTATTTTAACCACTCCAAATTATTCACTATTTATGTATTTATTGGAAAAAATATTGAATATGTTTGGACCCATAAATTATAAAAATCAGCATATAAATAGGCTGAATAGAAATAAATTAAATAATATTATTAAACAAACAAATTTTAAAAAAGTAAAAATAAAGAAAATTGTGAATGCTTCTGTTTTTTTGTCATTTATTAGTATTTCTTTTGCAAATAAATTTGAAATTATAATTGAAAAATTTTTTCAAAATAAATTTGGATTTATTTTGCTTGGAATACTTAAGAAATAAAATATGAGCAAATATAAATGAATTTTATGGTTTGATAGGGTAAGTATAATTATGAAAAGTGACATTAGAGTATCAATAATACTTCCAACATTAAATGAAAAGAAAAATTTAGAAATACTTATCCCAAGTATCATTGGAGAATTTAATGAATTACAAATTCGAGATTACGAAATCTTGGTTATGGATGATAATTCAACTGATGGAACAGATATATATATAAGTAATCTATCAAAAAAGTATCAAAATCTTTCCTGTTTTCAAAGGAAGGGTGAAAAATCATTGCCAATGTCAATTTGGGATGGTATAAATTTGTCCAAATATGAATATGTAATGTGGTTAGACGCAGATGGGTCTATGACCCCAGAAGCAATGATTAAATTAATGAAAACCTTAATCAAATTTCCTGAAGGTGTTGTGATAGGATCTAGGTTTGTAAATGGAGGGGGATACAAGGGTGTAAAAGATATAAGAAAAGATACAATTATTTCGGCAATTAAAAATGTAAACAAGTCAAATGATTCAGTAACAGGAATGATTTTTTCAATCCTTTTTAATTATTTTTTGAGATATCTTAATCTCGGTGAAGTAAAAGATATAACGAGTGGCTTTATTGTAGGTAAGAAAAAATATTTTATTTTAGATGTTTTTAATAAAGCATCCTATGGCGAGTATTTCATATACCTTTGTGATTACTTAAATAAAAAAAACGTAAAGATTTATGAAGTTGGATATATCTGTGAGACAAGAATAACTGGTGAGTCAAAAACAGCAAGCAATCTCAAACAATTAATTCAAAGAGGTATACCATATATTAAGGCTGCTATTATTTCAAAAAAGGTAACTTATGAAGATTTATGATAACAGCAATAATTTGCTTGCAATTGTAATACGAAATGATGATATTAGACAAGGCAAGAACTTTGTTACAAACAATGATAATGAATTCCAGCTTGCAGCATTCTCACTTGATAAAGGAGAAAAAATTGAAAGACACTTCCATCCAGACCAAGATAGAACCATTAGGCATACATCAGAGGTTCTTGTTCTAATTGACGGAGAGATGGTTATTGAAATTTATGATAATGATTTTAATTTAATTGATGAAATTAAGCTTTTTAAACATGATACTATTGGATTTTTTGGAGGAGGTCATGGCATAAAATTATCAACAAATTGTAAATTTATTGAAGTAAAACAAGGACCATTTGATGAAAAAACTGATAAAAAAAGATTTTAATGATAAATGTATTTGAGCCAAATATAGGATTTACAGATATCTTAAATGTTCTTCAAAACTTGGCAAAGAAAAACATTTCAGGATCAAGCCCCGTAATTCAAGATTTTGAAAACAAATTAAGCGATCTCTTTTCAAGAAATTATGCAGTTTCAGTTACAAACGGAAGCGTAGCTCTTGATCTAAGTTTTCAATTATTAAATTTAAATGATGGAGATGAGGTTATTGTTCCTTCCCATACAATAATTTCATGTTTGTCTGCAATTGTAAGATCAAAAGCAGTACCAATTTTTTGCGATATTGATAAAAAATCATGGAACATGACAGCAGAACATGTTGAAAAATTAATATCTGATAAAACTAAAGCAGTCTTGTTAGTACATACATTTGGATTACCTTCAGAAGCAAAAAAAATAAAGCAGCTGTGTAAGGATTACAATTTGAAATTAATAGAAGATTCAGCTGAAGCACATGGTCAATATGAATCGGGAATAAAATGTGGTAACTTTGGTGACATTTCTACATTTAGTTTTTATGCAAACAAACATATAACGACAGGAGAAGGAGGGGCCTTATTAACAGATTCTGAAGAGATTTATCTGAAGGCTCTTCAAATGAGAAATTTAGATTTTAATAGCACCGAAAGATTCAAAACAGAGAATTTGTATTGGAACTATAGACTGAGTGGCCTTCAAGCATCTTTAGGACTATCACAAATAAAAAAAATGAAAAAAACTATAGATTTAAAAATTAAGCAAGGTAATTATTACACAGAGTTGCTTAAAGATTACGATGAGTTATTCCAACTACCACTTAAAGAAAACAATGGTTCATTAAATCATTATTGGGTTTATGGAGTTGTTTTAAAAAAAGAAAATATAAGAGATAACTTGATGGAAGATCTTTTTAAAGCTGGAATAGAGACAAGACCATTTTTCTGGCCTCTACATCTACAGCCGTCATTGCCAAAAATCTTTTCAAAATTAAATAATGAGTTACCAAATTCTGAGTATATTGGAAAAAATGGTTTGTATATTCCTTTGGGTAGTCACGTAAGTAAAAAAATGCAAAAAAAGATTGTTCAACAATTGATAACAAAAGCCGAAAGTATTGTTTAAATTTTTAGAATATTTTCCAATTTTTCAATAAAGTACTCCGATTTATATTTATTGTTTATAACTTTTAAACCATTTATGGATAAGTTTTTTAATATTTTGGTATCGTAATATATTTCGTTTATTGACCTTACCCAATTGTCTAGAGAATTATTTTCAATAAAGTATATATTTTCTAGATGATTGAATTCGTTATTATCCCAAAACCCATCGGTCTTTGTGATCATAACAGGTGTACTCATTGCCATTGACTGTAGAGTTACACTTTGACCCGATGGTTGTACAGATTCTTTAAGGGGAATTATTACCAACTTTGATTTGTTATATAAGTCTTTTAATTCATCATCTGTTAGTCTTTGATTACCCCAACTTCCATCAATAATTTCAACGTTTGGTAAATTTACATCAATGTTATTTATTCTGTAATGTTTAGATACAATGATAAATTTTATATCTTTAAGAATTGATGCGATTTTAATAACTTTTTTAAACTCCCTATTTGTATCGTTGCCAACAAACAATATATTTCGTTTTTCAACCCCTACTTTTTTTGATTGCCAAAATTTTGTATCAACCATAAAAGGTAGATAATGAAATTTATTTTTATATTTATTGAAATTTTCTGAAGCTATTTCATACTCTTTTATACCTAAAAAAATCAGATTATTTGAATTTCTAATTAATAAAATTATTAACAACTTAGCAATTTTTTTTTGTAGAAAAGTTCTATTTCTGTAATCAAATAATCCCATTATGAAAAAAGAAAATTTTACCTTTTTTCTGAGAATTTTGCACACTAGAAGCATAGGTAAAGACGATAACGCAACTCTATCATTTGAAGCAATAATATGATCAGAATTAAAAAAATGATTTAAGTTTTTTTTGGATGAAATGCTATTCATATTAAATGGAAGTTTTGTAAGTTTATTAACCACTCGATCAACAAAGTAAAAGATTTTATTAAATATTTTATTTTGTGTTTGAAGTTCAATTATTGATGTCTCATATTTTTTTGAAAAATGATCATATCCATAAAACATTTCTTTTGCAAAATTGTTAATTTTATTAATTCTATCAATTCTTCCATTGACAAACAGATAAGTGATTTTCATTAAATACAATTATATTTTCAATCTCAAGATAAGTTTTTAATAATATTAATCTCTTAAAAAATGATATTTTTATATACAGATATAAAGTAAATTGCAAAAATAGTAATTAATATTATGGAAATTATAAATTCAAATAAATTTGCTGATTTATCAAATAAGATATTTTCAGAAGTTGTTAGTGAAAAAAAATTTCTCGAGAAAAAAAGAAATCATGAAATCAATATTTTACAAACACATTCTGTAAATTCTGAAAAGTTTATTTGGTATATTTCATCTTCCTTAAAAATAAACAATAATGATATAATCTATTGTCAAACAGAGGTTGTTTCACTTCTTTTTAAACTACTTAAGAAAAAAAAGTTACAAAATTTAACTTTGATTACGCATCAATCTGATAAAGCTGTGACCAAAAGACTATATGACAAAAAACCTGAATCTATTACGAGATGGTTTGCAGTAAATGCTAAACATATAGATAGTAATTTGTTTCCGATCCCATTGGGAATAAACAACGATTATATGACTGGGTACCCAATTGAATCTGATTTTACTGGGAATAATTCTTTAGATTTTCACAAAAAAGATGATTATATTTATATGAATTTTAATGTAAATACCAGATTCCTCCAAAGATTTCATTTACAAAAGAAATTTAAAGATAATAAAAATTTTGTATTTAGTGATCATACATTAAATAAAACTCAATATTTGAATAATTTAAATAAGTATAAATATGTAATTTGTCCATGGGGTAACGGTATAGATACACATAGGATATGGGAGTCTATTTATTCTAATTCTGTACCTATCACGAAAAAAAATAATGTTTACAGTAAATTTACTAGTTTACCAATTATTTTTGTAGATAGTTATAAAGACTTGGTTAAGCCTTTGAAGGCAATAAATTATGAAAAATTTTCTTTTGATAATAGTATGGTAGATTTTAATTACTGGAAAAGTTTAATAGAAGACAATAAATTTAATCAAGATAATCATTCTGATCAAAGTAGAGAAGTAGATATATCTTTTGATTTTCCAAATTTTTTGAAACTTTTCGAAAGAAATAGGAGAATAAAACATCGATATAAAAAATTTAGATATTTTATTTTTCGAATCTATAAAAAATTTATTAATTTATTAATATAAATAATCAAGCCTAGAAATAGAAAGATATTTAAATTGTGAAGTTAGATTTACCAGTTGATTTAGTGACAATAAATTGTAACAACATTGAAGATGGAAAAAAAGCATTAGAGTATTCATCAAAATTTATAGAGTTTAACAATATATACTATTTCACAGATGCTGAGATAGAGGGAAATTTTGAAATTGTAAAAATAAATAAAATTGATCATATAAAAGACTACAATAATTTTATTTTAAAACTCAAAAACTATGTAAAGTCACCATATGTTTTGGTTGTACAAGATGATGGTCATGTTTTAAACCCAAATATTTGGACAGATGAATTCTTAAAATATGATTACATTGGTGCACCTTGGCCTGCAAGTAAAAAGTGGAACAAAAGATGGGATAGATATGGCAAAAACTACTCTAAAAAGATTAAATATCATTCAAAATTTAACAGAATAGGAAATGGAGGATTTAGTCTCCGAAGTAAAAAATTCTTAGAATACTCAACACAATTTAACTTTACTGAAATTCTTGCTGAAGATATTTTTCTTACTTTGTACAATTATGATAAAGCGAAAGATTATGGAATTAATTTTCCAAGCGTTGAAACAGCATTAAAATTTTCATACGAGACACCATTACGTGGTAAAAATCTAAAAAAAGAGAAAAATGGAATAGATTTGGATACAAAATTACATTTTGGATGGCATGGTAAAAAGTTTAAAAACAGTGATTATTTATTAGATTTAAAAAATGAAAAGAATAAAAATTGAAAATAATTTTTAGAATATTTGTTATATTTATAAGTTGCTACTTTTGCATTAGGCTAAGTCCAAAAGTTAATATTGAACAATTATTATTCGACGACTTAAATTTTTTTTCAATAATTGATCCTTACAACATTACCCACGGATTAGTGGTTGTTTCAATTTTGGTAACTTTTTTAACAATCATAATTAATAATATTTTTAAACCATTTATTGAAATTTATCTTATGTATTATTTCAAATTTAGCTTTTTCTTAATAATTAATTTTTTCTCTCTCTCGGCAATATTTATACTATTGAGAGTTTATGGTTACTCTAGACTCAATGTACTTTTGTATGTTTTAGGGTTATCTACCTATTTTTATTTAGAAGACAAGTTACTTTGAAAAATAAAAAACAAATAACAATTGTTACACCTGTTCATAATGAGGGGAAAACAATTTACGTCACTATCGAAGAGTTTTTTAAAATATATAAAGATTCAGAAATTGAAATAAAATTTATCATATCTGAAGATGGATCAACAGATAATTCAGTTTTTGAAATAGAAAAACTAAAAGAAAAATATGATATAAATTTAATTTCTGAAATAAAAAGAAAAGGATATTCTCACGCTGTAATTGATGGATTGAGATCTGTAGAAACTGAAATAGTATGTTTTATTGATTCTGATGGACAATGTGATCCTGTTGACTTAAATAGGCTTCTTAATAAGTTTCATGGTAATAATATAGTAATAGGAAATAGAAATCCGCGACAAGACAAAATCTTAAGACTGTTCATATCGAAATGTTTCAAAGTACTTTACGAAATTCTTACTAAAGTAAAATTGAATGATCCATCGTGTCCATATTTTATAACATCCAAAACTAACATTGATAAAATTCTTACAACTCGAGATATAGGTATTCTGACCCATGGTTTTTGGTGGGAATTTTATGCAAGAGCTAAATATCTTAATCTAGACATTGATGAAGTTGTTGTTAAACATAGAAAAAGAGGTTATGGAAGTTCTGTTATTTTTAAGCCTTCTGCAATTCCATTCATCGCATCTAAAAATTTATACAATTTATTTAAATTAAGAAAAATATTAAAAAATTTAAATTAATTCCTAAATTATTTTTTTATATTAAAACTATTAAATATATGCGTAATATTAATAGTTATGAAGGTTTTAGAAATTACATCAAATGTTGACAAATCAATTTTTTATGAAATTGCTGTCTTACATAAGCTATCTTTAAAAAAAACTATTGCTTCAACATTTAGCTTCAAAAGACTTTCAAAAATTTATCAATTTTTAGTTATCAATAAAATTTTTAGGATAGTTGTTGTTATTGAAAATGATAAAATCGTAGGATGTATGTCCTATAAATTTACAAATAATTTTTTAAAACCATACATGCTACCAATTTTATTAGCCCACAGTATCGTTGGTTTATTTAGTCATCCATATATATGGTTGCTAGAATCATTTTACAAAATTGGGCTTTACAAGAATATCGAAAGTAAAATAAATATTGTTACCTTATTTGTAAATACAGAATATCAAAATAAAAAAATTGGCCACATATTGGTTAAAAACGTAATTGAGCGTTATAAGAGCGGTATCTCAGTCGATACCAGGACAGATAACATTCAAGCCATCAAATTCTATAAAAAAAATGGATTTAAAAAAGTCAGAGAAAACTCAAAAAATATGGTTTTGCTTTATTGATTTATATACTCTAAATAACATTCAAATGAATTAAGCTTTTCTATACATTCAGTAAAAATAAAATTATAATCTGGCTTCAAACTATATTCATAATTGAGATTAAAAAGATTAATTAAGAGAAAGAAATAAATAAAATAATTTATATTCACCTCAATTTTGAATTTATCAAAAATTAAAATTCCAGAAAAGAGAATTAATGTTATCAAAATTAAAAGAGTAGAGCTCATAAATACAAGCAAATACATAACTATTAGAAAAATTTTAAATTTACTCATTTTTAAATTTTTTTGAGACAAATAAAAGAAAAGAAAAAGCATTTGGAGCAATAAAAAATGTTGAGAATACCTTATCCATTTTGTTGGACTAAGTAGCCAAAACCATAAATATAAAAAATTTGATGATAGCAAGACGGGATAAACGATTTTTTGCAATCCAATATTTAAATATTTATAGTAAAAGATAAAAATAAAAGAAAAAATTAATGGTGAGAATAATACTCTCAGAATATCAGCCAAACTCCATTTCATTACTTCTGAATTTTGAAATGAAAAAAAATAATCACGAATAGTTAAAAAGCCCAATTCTTTTAAACCGGCGCTCTGATTATTCGTAAAATTGAAATTAAAAAATTCAATAACGTAACTAAACACATTACCATCTTTGTAAAATAAAAATACTAATATTAGCCAAAGGGTTGCTGGAAAACTAAAAAATAAAAAATCAAAAAAAACTTTTTTATACTCTCTTTGAATATAAACATATGCAAGATAGAAAATACCAAATATAACAATCAAAATTAACTTTCCATAAAAAATACTTAAACTAATTAAAACCAATGAAAATTTTCTATTGTATGGAAATATTAAAATTCCGTAAAAGCAGAAGATAGTTGATGTAATTTCTCCTATAGAATATAAAACTCCAAAAAACCAAGGTACTAAAACTAGAGAAAAGATAGAAAATATAATCATAAAATCTTTGTTAATTTTGTAATATCTTTTTACAAAGTTTGTAAAAATAAGATGTAAAGACATGGCCCAAATAAAATTAAAGAACCTTGCAATAAATAAATTCTTAGATACATTCCAACCAATTACACTACCTACAGCAGATACAGGACCACTCGTAAGCATGACACTGTAACTTCCCCCTGTTTTAACTCCTCCGTTAAAATCTAAGTTTTTAAAAAAACTTGTGTTTGATGCGAGTGAAATATATTCATCAATAAAGAGATTAAGTTTTTTGGATACATTAAAAAAAAGATAGATTACAAGAACTATTTCAATAAATATGAAAATTTTTAAAATACTTAGTTGTTTCACACAATTATTTTAAACAAATGAGTCTTTATTTTTCTTCGAAGAAAATTGGTTTATTTTTTTTGTTATCAATGTTTAAATAATACTTAATATAATCTCTCAATCCATGACCATAATTTCTTACACTTAATATTGGATATTCATATTGATTTTCAGGGTTATTTTCAAAAAATGTCTCATTTTCTAAAATTACACCACCATATTTTTTTGAAATAATTGATAATATACTTTGATCATGTCTATTTTCTACAAATCCCTCTATTTGATCCAGATTATAAAAATCAGTGATTAAATTGAAGTCGTGATTTATAACTTCAAAGAATTTTTCAAAAAAGAATTTCGTATGGTCATTTTTTTTAAATAAAAGGTGCCCACCTAGTAATTGTGGTGTATTTGAAATTTTTGAATTTAAGTCTTCATTGAAATATTTTAAAATTTCTTTAGTAGTCCAATGCTTTTCAATATAAATCTTTTTATTTTCAAATCTTAAATTACCAAACTCTGATGAATTTAATAAATTGATATATTCTTTAAATCTTTCAACTCCATAAGGATTAAATGAACTTCCTGCATCTGAATAATAAATAATATCATTCTCATCAATGTAATTTAAAGTGTTAAGTATTATCCATGGTTTCCAAAGATAAAATCCTCCTCCACGACTTTGATCAATAACATCCTTGTATTTTTTTAAAAAAGTTTGATCAATATCTTTCTTACTATAACTCTTAATTGTTTCAAAAATACCAGATCTATTAGCAAGATTTTTTATGTGTTTTATAGATAGCAAGTACTTTATGGAATCACCGTAAGTAATAAAATGAATTTTTTGTTTTTCACTCATTTCATATACATATTATTAAAAAATATAAAAAAATAAAACATTATTTTCTGATTGCGACTGAAAAAAAGCCTTGATTGCTAATCAATATTTCGTGAGTTGACATCGTGCACTCTAAATTTATCCAGCATTGATCTCCGATGTCTGGCTTTAGATATCCATTTTTTTGTGAAACATATTCAGCTATTGGTCTAGGATCAAAAAGATTTGAATGCTCAAAATTAAAAAATGATGTATAACTTGAAAACCTAACAATTGAACTCACAGATAAAACAACGAATACATATATAAAAACTTTTTTAATTTTAAATTTAAATTCATTTGTGATAAATCCAAAGAACACAACTATTAATATGAATGTGCCCATAGTGTATCTTGGAGTTGGACCATAATAAACTAAATAAACAATATTAAAGATAATAAATATAAAAAATTCTAGAGAATTGCTAATGTCTAAACGTTTCCATCTTGTTAAGATTAAGTAAAAAAGTGTCAACAACAATAAAGATATTAAAAAATTAGTAGTAACAGTTCTATTGATTTCAAAAGAATAAAAATACATTCCCCAATCAAATAAATTAAAATCAAAGTATGGAATTGAGTAACTTGAACCTCTTGTTATTGATTCATATTCCTCAGTTGATCCACCTTGATACCAATCAAAACTGTTAATACAGGAAACACTTACAGGATAAATAAAACATCCTGTTGTTATATATTGTTTTAGAACCCATACAATTGAAAATATTAGACTAGGTAATGATATTACGAGAAAATGACTCATTTTTAGACGCATTAAATTCATCATTCTGAATATAAAATATATAACTAATACATCAATTGTGACGCTACTTAATTTAATTTGAATCATAAAAAGAGAAAGAATTAATATTATTGAAAAATCAATGTCATTTACACTTTTTTTCTTTAGAAATATGAAAATAGATCTCGCAATAGTAAAAAAAAGAATTGCAACAGCAGTATCTTGTTTAGTAACACCTTGGATATAAAGAAATCCATTTCTTCCACCATTAATTCCAAAGTTATCCAAAAGTGAGTATATAAGTAAAAATATTGAGCTATTTTTTATTATTATTTCTTTGGAGTTGTTTATATTATCTATAAGCATTGAGTAAAAAAAATGTATAAACATTAAATTTAAATAATGTAGATATTTAAATGAATTATCAAACCAAAATATGGAAGATAAATATTCGTATATTGAAGACATTCCAAAAGCCCAATGTATATTTATCATACCAATAATTAGATTTGATTCTCTAAGCCAATTTTGATGATTTAAGTGATAAAAACCAGCATCATAATGCCATCCGGTATTGTATTGACTAAAAATTAATATCGCGGGTATAAGAATAAAAATTATCAAATTTTCGATTGATAAGCTTAAATTTTGTTTATTTAAATTTTTGAAATTTATAAGTATCAACAAAAATAAAAAAATACCGATAATAAAACTCTTTAATGGAAAAAAGAAGTTAAAAATAATCAATAAATTTCCAACAAAAAAAGCACCCAAGATTGGGTAAGTTATTGAAATTTTTGTAAACAAAATTTTTTTATTAAAGCTTATTTTTGTGAATGAACTTAAAAGTATTAAAAAACTTCTACCCGAAAGGTAGAAAAAAGCATAAAAAGCTATATAAGATAAAAGATTAAATAGATGTGTTATGATTAACGACATTACCACTTGTATTATAATTGATTATTAAAGCATCACGTTTTTTAAAAAGTATTTGTAAAAAAAATATAATCGAAATATGTTGTTAAAAAAAATAGTAGGTCTGGTTTTAAAATTTTTTGGCTACAAAGCTATTAAAGATCCGACTCATAAAAAACTTAAAGAATTTAATATAAACAGACGTCACAAAAAAAATATTATTCATTTTTTACATATAGGTAAAAATGCTGGAAATCAAATAAAGCATATAATTAATGACTTTAATAAACACTCAAAAGAAGTATTTATAGTGTCCCACCCACATCATGTTAAATTAAAAGATATACCATCAAGTGATGATTATTTTTTTTCGTTACGAGATCCAGTATCAAGATTTGTATCTGGATTCTATGATCAAATGAATAAACCATACGATGATGAGACATCAAATTTAACATTTAATAAATTTAAAACACCAAATGAACTGGCAGAATCTTTATTCAACGATAGTGATTTAAGTGGATATATCGCTTTAAAAAATATTGGACATATAAGTCATAATCAAGTTGATTGGTTTGAAAATTATGGAGATTTATATAATAAGAGAGCTCCGTTAAAAGTTATTTTTGTTGAAAGTTTTGAAAAAGATTTAAACGACTTATTTAAAAAAATAGATGAAAGTTTTACATTTAATATTTACAAAGATGAAAAAAGTAACAGTAATTTTTATCCGGAAGCTAATCTTTCAGATTCAGCTATGAAAAATCTAGTTAATTGGTACTCATTAGATTTTGAGTTTTACAAATACTGCAAACAAAATAATTTTTAAATTGGTAAATATGAAATTAATAAAAAAAAATAGCATTCCCTTCTTCTCTATTATTTTTTTCTTATTTTTTTATTTTATTGATATTTCAATTGAAAGCACTATTTCTGCAACAATACTAATCATTGTAACTTTGTTTTTAGTCACAAATAAATCATCCTATGAGTTTGAATTTAGAAATATTTTTGGAATTAAAAAATTTACTTATATTTTAATTATTTTTTTTACGACAATTCTGCTTCAAAATCATTATCTTAATTTTGAAACTATAGATTTTGATATTGCAGCTTACTTAGTTACTTCTCAAGATATTGGAAATAATAATTTACCTAATGAAGCTCAATGGGAATCAAAAGGACCACTACTTGCTTATTTCTATTATTTTATTTCAATATTTTCTGGTAAAAATCTTGCTATTTTTAAATTGATAAATGATTTATTAGTCTTTTTAATTGCATTATCAATTTTTTTAATATCAGATACCAAAGAGAAGCCTTCATATATTTATTCCATGATTGGTTCTATTTTTTTTATTTTACTTATGTCCCAACCCTGGGGTGTTGTTGAGTACTCTGAATTATATAGTTTATTGTTTATCTCTTACGCCTTTCTAATTCACAAAAAAAATATGAAAACTAAGAATAAAACTTTCTTTATAGGTTTTCTACTTGGCTTATCAACATTAATTAATCAAGGAACTGTCTTTTTTATTTTTCCATATATTTTGAATTATTTTTTTGAAAAAAATGAATTTAGAAATAAAACTACGAATTTATTAATCGGTGCTTCAATACCACACATATTTTTTCTATTAATTTATTTTTTTAATGGTTTGATCGATATTTATCTTACGACATATTTACAAATTCCGTTGGGCTACATAAAGTCAAATTCAGTTAGCCTATACGAATTAAGGGTATTTTTAAGATCTTTTTATAACCATATTGAACCAGTATTTTTCTCAATAATTGTATTGGTATCAGCTACATTTTTTAAGGTAATAAAGAACTTCAAAATTTTGAAAAATATAGAGTATTTAAATTTGATATTTTCATTTATTTTTTACTATTTTGGATCAAATAATTATTATCATCATCTATTCTTTACTATTTATTTTTTAACATTCTTGTTTACTCAACTAGATTCAAAAAAAATAATGTTGCTCTTTGTTAGTTTTGTCATAATTGGATCATTACAGTTTATTCAAAAATACGGTCAAGACTCATTAAACAATTTGAAAAACATAAATAATATAAATCAAAATTATCCCATCAAAAATTTGTCAGAAGAAATTGATTCATATTTCGATAAAGACTACACAGTCTTGGCTCTTGACAGGACGCTTGTATTATTTTACCTAGATAAGCAAAACTATACATACATTGTTCATCCAACAAATCATTTTGAGGAATATATTGTTGATACTTTACAAAGTGTTGGGATGATAAAAAAAGATTATTTGTCAAACATACTTCTTTATGAAAATCCAGATGTTATTTTATGCAATCAAACATATGGTGAAGGAATAAAACACAGTTTATATAACTGTGCTGTATCAGAATATAGAAAAGAATATATTCAGCTAGATACTGATAAATATAGATATGACGCGAACCTTGATTATTTTTTTGGTCCTTACAGAGAAGTCAATGTCTTTCTAAATTCAAAGACAATTAAAAAAAGTATGAATAAATGAAATCTATGTTTTTTAATTAAAAATTGTATTAATCAAGAAATATGAAATATTTGTAATTTATATTTAATGTAAATTAAACTTTATATTTCTCAATGTGTCCTGTAATGGAAAGTGACTCATCATTGCTGAGATGTTATGAAAAAATACAATTACTAACAAAGTTAATACAGAATAATATTTTTTGATATTTGAAATTTTCATTTTATTTAAATAGATTATTGATAATATTCCTATCAAATGAAATAGATGAATTATATATGTTGCTTTATTTGTGTCACCTGATGATTCTGGATAACTAATGAGGAACCATAAAAAGCCAATAAAGGAAACTAATATGCTTATAGAAATGTATGAAACAAAAAATGTAACATATTGTTTATTACTTTTTTTTGAAAAAGAAAAGCTATTTTTTATTCCTAAAATCATTAATAATGTGGGTATTAAAGATACAATATTTACTCTTGCTAAATAGTCACCGATAAGTAATTGATTTCTACCAATATCAAGTGCTCGACTTGTAAAGGCAAAATATCCCCAATAATCTCCCCAAAGGTCTGAATACAATACTGGAATGAATTGATTTCGAAAATAAGGTCTTATGGGTTTTGTAAACACCATCCCTGAATCACTTTCAAAGGGCAAATAGAAGCTGCGTGGTTGATTATAAAAACTAAATGCTACAGGCTCCATATTAAAGGCAGTGAAGGATCCATATTCAAAAAATAAATTAAAATAAAACCAAGATGAAATAATGAAACCAGTAAAAAAAGTATAAATTAGGAATTTTGAATATATAATCCTTATACTTCGTTCTTTTATAAATAAAACAAGTGCAAAATATCCCGGAAACAATAAAAACCCCCATTGTTTACTTAAAGCTATTAGACCAATCAAGGAACCAATTAATAAGATATCACTTGTTTTGTATTTGAAATTATTTTTAAAAAGTTTTATAAACTTGTACATTAAAATTGAATTAAAGAGAAGTACATATATTTCACCTCTTAACATTGCTACAGCCTTGAAGTTTGCAGTAAAAACTCCAATTAATAATAAAGTTGACAATAAAGAATTATCTATGTTTAAAAGTTTAAAAATTTTTTTATATGTAAATAAAGTAAATAAAAACATAATACTTTGTAAGATCATGTTGTTAAAACTGTATAAAAGTCGACAGTGCTCAAATATATCCTCAGATTGAAGATACATTTTACATAATAAATTTATTGTTGAAGGAAAAATGTATGGAATCGGAGGACTAAAGAACTCACGAGTATAGGTACTTGATGGCACATCAGATCCAGGTTCATAAATATACAAGATATTATCAATGTAAGATCCATGGGCTTCACCATCGTATCCAAAGGATTGATCGTAATGAAATATATTATAAATTAATACATATACGATTCCTAAAGATATAAGAATGAGATACAACTTATCAAGACGTTTATACATTTTCTAATTTACAATTTTTCTGTATATTACTACTAGAACCGGAGTCAGTATTACCCAGATTATGGTTGATAAAGTATATAGACTAATCAAATCTTTAAAATTCTTTCTTATAGATAATTTTTAAAATGCTAACTTATACTTTAATAATTTATTCATCTTCTTTTTAGCTTTTCCTTGAAAATGAATATTTAAAACATTTAAATATTCATTATGTTTTATATCATATAAAAGGTTTTTACCCTCTTTTTTTCTTATATCTAAATATTTCCTATTCATTTTATATTGATCTTGATATTCGTAGCCTTCACTATTTGATATATTATTCATGAATACATTTTTTTTACCATCAAATAAGACAGGTTCCAGCAAGTTTTGAACTTCAATTATTTTCTCTGAGTGTAAAAGATAATATATGGTCATATCAGCAATTCCGCCTGGATTATTATCATGAAACTTGATCTTATTCTCTATTAAACTCATTTTTGACTTATTTATAAAAATGTCAAAATAGAGTCTTTCATATTCCTCACAAAAATTTTGATTAATAAGACCGCAATGAATACTTGCTGTTAAATAATTTTCATGCCAATTTTTAGAGATACAAAGAGCATTATCATATGAATAAGGATAATTGTTAACATCATTTAATAGGATGTTGTCACTATCAATATTAAAAACTTTTTCAAGTTTATATTCTTTCATGAATTCATTAATCATGATTACTCTTGAATACCAAAATAGTTCGGTTCTATCATCTTTAGCCCCATAGTTTATAAAATTTTCTTTCATTTTATTTAATGAGGGTAGATTTTTATATTTGGCAATATCTACAAAAGTGACATTATCAGACTCTAAATTTGCTAATTCCTTGTTTCCGATAAGATAAATATGATTATTTTTTCCCGTTATATCCAAGTTTGTTTTTAAATATTTTTCGTAATTTTCGTGAACTATTACAACAGAAGTTTTTTTCATAACCACATTTATATTAGATAGATAACGAGAGAAATTGAATTAATTTTTTTGGGGTATAAAAGAACTTTTTTTGTTATTCTAGTAAGTATTCATGGATGGAATACTTTTAGGAGGTGGGAGTGGTAAAAGACTTTCACCATTAACTACTTCGACAAACAAACATCTATTACCAATTTTTGACAAGCCAATGATATACTACTCTTTATCAATTTTACTTCTTTCAAAAGTTAAAAATGTGACTCTAATTTGTGATGAAAATTCTATTGAGGGATATAAAAAACTTTTAAAAAATGGTGAAGAGTTTGGTATTTCAATAAATTATAGTTTGCAAGAATCTCCTGAGGGACTTCCTCATGCTATCGACACAGGGCTTCAAGAATATCCAATGGACAAGTTTATGGTAGTTTTGGGAGATAATTTTTTATACGGAAGAGAGTTTTTTAATAAATTCGAAAAAGATAATTTTAAAGACGACAATTATATATTTTATCAAAAAGTTAAAGATCCCTCGGATTTCGGAATTCTTGAGTTTGATAAATCTGGAGAATTGATAAAACTTATTGAGAAACCTACAGAATATATTTCTAATTTGGTTGCGGTAGGTGTGTATATATTTGATTCAGAATTTTCAAATTATTACTCTAATTTAGAGAAATCTCAAAGAGGAGAATATGAAATTATTGATGTAATAAATCAATATATTGAAAATAAAAATATTAAATCATTTTACCTAGGTAGAGGCATGTCCTGGCTAGATATGGGAAGCTATGATGCTATGATTTCAAGCTCAAACTTTGTCAAAACTCTTCAAGAAAGACAAGATATACTAATCAACTCGCCACATGAAATTTCGTATAGGAATGGTTGGATTTCAGATAAGGATATTCTTAATCTTGTTTCAAATAATAAAGAATCAGCGTATTACAACAGTTTAAAAGATATCCTTCAAGATTAATTTACAACTTTTAGAACGTCACGAACTAGGCTGTATCTTTTTAATAGATTTTCATAATTCGTATATTTAAATTTTGAAATATTTTTTTCAATTACATCTTGATACATAATTTGAAATTGATCATATTTTCCAACTTCAATTACTTGTGAATTTTTAGAATTTTTTACGTCAATTTTTGTAAATGTTTCATTAGGTTTACTGAAAATAAAATCAATTTGAAAACTTTCTCCATCACTATTCTCTAATTTGAGATAATTTTTGTATTCTTGTCCCAATCCCCATTTTCCGATATAGCTGATGTTTTCATCAATAGTCAGATCAATAGATCCTCCTAGGTCAACTTCATATTCTCTAGATTGATGGATTTCTACGCTATTTAAAACCTGAGAACTATTTGATATTTCTTGAGCAAGCGAAATTGGGTAAATACCTTGATCAAATAATGATCCACCTCCTAATTCTTTTTTGTATCTGAAACTATTCTCAGGTAAATGTGGAACACTAAATTCTGAGAAAACTTTTTGAATATTTTTTTTATTTATTAAATCTTTTACATACGACCAAAGAGGATGATGTAAATACATTAGAGTTTCAAATACATTTTTTTCATTTTTTAACTCTCTTAGATTTTCTCCAAAGATAAAATTTATATCATTAGATATTGGTTTTTCAACCAATATGTTTTCTGTTTTATCTGAAACTTTTATAAGAGAAGATTTATGATCATAAGGAGGAGTAGCAATAATTACAAAATTATACTTTTCTGAACTTTTTAGTTCATCATTAAAATTTCTTATTTCATTTTTAGAATCTATTTTTATTGCATTTTTGGTATTTCTGTCCCCAATAATAATATTTTCGATTGACTTTATATTATTTAAAGCTGGTAGCACCCTTTTTTTAACATGGGCGCCATTTCCTAGAACCAGCACTTTCATTTTATAGGAATATTAATCTTGCTAAATGTGGATTGATAATTGAATCATAATTCATTAGCTCTTTAATTTGAAATAAGCTTAACCACTTAAAATTATTATCAACTAGCGATACTTGATCAAAGCTAACTTGTTTTACTAATCCACGATTTCTTTTTTTATAAAACTTCCCACCATCCTCTGAAAGCCATGCATTAAATTTGTAATCGCTCGTTTCTTTAGTGTAATCTTTGAAAACTTCAGAATAATGTGGCTCTCTTCCTCCATGTTCTTGGTTTAAATTTGAGAATGTAGCTTGTAGAGTCGGGCTTATTTGAATTGGACCATAATTTCCCGGTTCAAACCTAGATTGAACTAAATAATGGGGAAGACCATCAATGTATGATCTAATTAAACCTAAAACACCTCCATCAAAATTGTTTTCTTTAACAATTGGCTGGTCCCAACCTTTTCCAACCTCTCTTCCAGCATCTTCACCTACCCTAAGACCAAGAATCTCAAAGAATTTACCACTAGCATGGGAAATTTTATTATTATCTATTCTCCAATTATTCATTTTTTCTAGTGGTATTTCTTCAATAGATGTAGAAAAATTTTTTTGTATTTCGTCCCACCAGTTCAACACTTCATCAAAATTTACCAGTAGATTTGTACACATAGAAAACTCAACAATTTTCTCAATTTGATAATCGTTTAGCTCCTCAAAATTTGTAGAAAAAATATTTATTCTTTTTGAATACTCTTTTTTTATGTTTTCAATATTGTCCATGATTGATAAATTTTATTATTATTCTTTTATGAGAATAATAATAACTGGTTGCTATGGATTTATCGGTTTT
>MDTA01125102.1_pt1 | contig 26914 bp, 27 predicted proteins | sample 811151 | NCBI WGS metagenome assembly MDTA01 (sample SAMN05326648, study PRJNA326480) | marine metagenome | isolation source: seawater | place: Indian Ocean: South | collected 2010 | reverse complement strand
GAAATTACGGGTTCTGGCTCCTACGGAGCGGGGCAAGAACTGGTGGGAGCAGGTTTTGGCAAATCTTAATCCAGGCGGAAGTTGAAGGACTGTAAATAAGCCTTTCCCTTCGAGGGGGAAGTTCCAGAATCATGACGCAGTGAAGTCCCGGTTAGATGATCTCTTTGATTTCGCGTGCAGCGAGGTGAGGGAAGAGGACTTTCGGGTCTTTTGCCCCAAGGACCCGGGAGATATGAGCTACGTTGCTTTATGTGCGGGTGTATTAGCGAACAAGCAAATCCCTGAGAATGTAGACCCGGAGTGGTTTGAAATTTTTGGTATCGCCCAGCGGGGATCCCCGGAGCAGGCATCCCACGCCGATCGCTTTCTCCAGTTTAAACTTTTTTGTGGAGCAGTGGCCGCAAAGTTTCTTCTGGTCGAGCCTGGCCTCGATACGGTTGTGATCGTAAACTATGTTTGTTGTTCCCTCGTGCAGTCTGCCCGGGCTATCGGAAATCGGGAGCTTTCCCAGATTCTGCTGGAGGTCTTTCCCGCTCTCGCCAAGGAGATGGAAGATTATCGTGCTCCAAGTGGATGGGTAGTTCAGGAATATCCATTTTGCCTCCTTTCAGGGATGCTAATGGCGGAAGATCTGGCGGATCACGACAGGGCGGGAGATCTGGCGGGCCAATTGCTCAAGGCAGAGGAGCAGGTGCGGGAAGAAAGTTTTTTTCCAGGGCATGAGTTTCTTCTGGGTCTCACAAATTATGATTCTCTGCATCTGGACTGGCTTGCATTGGCGAGTTCATTGGTGAATCCGGCAAAAGATGCGAACATCATGGCGGTGAAGTCGAAGCTTGAGAAGGTGGAGAAGTGGAGGTCAGAGAAGGGTGCCTGATTCGACCTGGCGGGACGGATCATTCCCTCGAGTCGGTTGAATTGGCAATTACCCGCCGGCCGCGAGGCGTATGACTTCAACCCGGGATCCTTCCAGCAAGATACTGGAAGCGTAGTCGTGGTGGGTCAGCGCCCGTCCATCGAGTTCAGTGACGATGGGTTCGTTTTTCATATTAAGAACGGTCAGGAGGTCGCTAATAGTCGATCCCTCCCGAATCTCATGAGTCTCTCCGTTTAGTATGATTGTCATCGTTCAGGAGTTAGCCGGAGCGAGGATCTCGCGGTCCCAGTCCTTCCAGACAGGGTCGAATCCTTGGCTGACGAGTTGATCTGCCACTGTGGATACGGAGCGGTCGTCATCGATCTCGAATTGGGGAGTAGCTTTGGTAGTACAGCCACTAATGGCTCTCTCGTCAGGATCGATCTCTACCCGGCGACCTTTGATTGTCCTGTGAAGGTCGTTAGACCCTACTCCGGTGTAGCCTCCTGGTTCGGTATGTGAGCCAGCCGATACATGAGTGACTCCCAGAGAGAAGAGATGATCACGAAGAATTGCGGGTTCTCTAGTGGATAGCACGATATGTACCTGCGGAAATGTTAAGCGGAATGCGCAGATCAGCTGGACGAGGTGACGATCGCTAAGAGTAAGATTGGGATCCAGTTCGTGCCTGTGGTTTCCCGCATGAGGTCGCATTCTTGGGAACGAAATGGAGAATTGAGCCTTCCAGCATGTGCGATAGAGGTATTCAAGGTGTGTGGCGAGGGCGAGGGCTTCAGTTCGCCAGTCGGCTAACCCGAAAAGCGCACCGATACCGATGCGGCGGAAGCCGCCCGCATACGCCCGCTCCGGACAATCTAAACGCCAATCAAATTTTTTCTTTGGTCCGGAAGTGTGCAGCTTTTCATAGGTATCTCGATGGTAGGTTTCTTGATAGACGATTAATCCCTCTGCCCCGCAGGAGACCAGTTCGGCGTATTGAGAGTCCTTCATTGGGCCGACTTCGATTCCCAGGGTAGGAATCGAAGGAGAGAGAATTCTGAGGCAGTCTTGAAGATAGCCTTCGGAGACAAATTTAGGATGTTCACCGGCAACAAGGAGTAGATTGCGGAAGCCGAGTGAGTGGAGGTGAGCGGCCTCGGCAGCAACCTGATCCAGTTCAAGGGTAGTTCGGAGAATCGGGTTGTCGCGGGAAAAGCCGCAGTAAGTACAGTTATTCACGCACTCGTTCGAAAGATAGAGCGGGGCAAAAAGGCGCATCGTTTTTCCAAACTGACGCTTGGAGAGTCCTGAGCTTTGTCTGGCCATGGACTCAAGCTTTCCGGAAGACACAGGCTCAAGCATCGACGCGAAGCGCCGCATCAGTGGAGAGTAACTTCGGCTCTGGTCTGCGAAAAACGCTGAGAAGCTCACGGGAATGAGTGGTCTAATTTGCGGAGCGTAATGTCAAAGGTGAAAACGGAGGGGGCACGATCGGCCTGTGTGTAAGGAGTCAGACTGTATTGGGCCTGATAGTCTGAAGAGGTCTCAGGATAAGGTGCTTCTGGAGAGCAAATTCTCAACAAAATGAGAGTTCCTATTTTAGGCAGGAATCATTGAGCGCTTGAACATTTGGAGTAGGGCCTCAGATTATGGAAAACATGAAGGGGGCGGAGACCATTGAATGCCGGGCCACGAAGTGGTTTTACCTGAGGGTCTGGGCCATGGTCATCATGTTCGGAGTCTTCCTCGTCTTGTTCCTGAAGGACTGGAAGGTCGGGTGGCCCACAAAAAATGAGGTCTACTATACTTATAAAGCGTTCGAGGAGGCTGAAGAGCTGTTTAATGGGCGTGAGTGGAGTGCGGAAGAGTGGGAGAGCGAGACGGGTAAGCGAGAGATTTTTCCAGAGGGTGATGTAGTTTTGCCTGCGCACGTTGATAGGAAAGCAAGATGGCCTCTTCAGTTATGTGGCTACGAGGGCTACCGTATTTCTGTAGTCGAGGAGGGCAATAAGACAATTCCTCCGATGTGGGCCAGCTATACTGATGAGCGAGGTTGGAGTTCCGCTATTCCGGAGAAAAGTTATGATGCGAAGAAGATCCAAGAGCAACTTTACTATGGCGTTGGTAGTGGGGTGCTTTTGTGTGGTGCGCTATTTTTTCTGGTAAGGAATTCCCGCCGCTCAATGAAGGTAGACGGCGAGGCGTTTTATGCTCCGAGTGGAGAGAGGGTTCCCTTTGGGGCAATCCGCCGGATTGATGTCCGCAAGTGGCGGACAAAGGGGTTGGCCTACCTTTTCTTTGAGGATGCGTCTCTTTCTGCTAAGTCGAAGGGTGGAACGCTCAAAAAGTCCAAGGTTGACGGTATGGTATACGGGCAATTCAGAAAGGAGAATGGGGCCCCGGCGGAGGCGCTATTCCAGCGAATCCTCCAAAATTTCAAGGGGGAGCTTGTTGAGCTCGTTGAGGATGAGTCTGAAAGCAACAGGGAAAATGTGGACAACTCTGGTCCAGATCACCAGGTTGAGGAAGTCCCTACCCAAGAGTGATTTTTCGGGGTTGCCAATTGGCGTGCGGAGAGATAATTCAAGTGTAGCGAATAAACGCTAAAGAGACATGTCAGAATCAAGCGAAGAGAAGGTCAAGGGTATCATCGTAGAGCAACTTGGAGTAAGCGCCGACAAAGTGACGCGTGAGGCAAAAGTGGTGGAGGACCTCGGAGCAGATTCCCTAGATGCGGTCGAACTGGTAATGGCTGTTGAAGAGGAGTTTGGAGTCGAAGTGCCGGATGATGAGGCCGAAGGGCTGACTACCGTTGGGGCAATCATTGATTACGTGGAGAAGGCCAGTTCCTGAAGAGGATCCCGAACGTAACATCCCAGTGTGCAGGGCGGGTCCAAGGGCCTGCCCTTTTCGTTATCGCATCTGGGGGGGAATTACTGATGGAGCAACCAAATAATGTATTCACCGGATGATATTCAATACGCGCTGGAGACAACCCGCGTCATATACGAACCCGATCGACGCATTGATACCTTTGGTGACACCCGGTTCGAGTTCCTACTCCTGAGTGAGTTGATGGATTCGGTGAGAAAAGTTCGGATTCGCTCTGGAGAGGTAGAAGCGAACAAGCCGACCATCATTAAGCCGGAGGCCTACAGTGGCATTGAGTTCGAGGGGTTTAGCGACGAGGCTGATCGTTTTCATGAGTGGCTGGAGGCTCAAGGGGCGAAAATTGCCATGGTCAATTACCAGTTTAAACGAGGAGAAGTTAGAGAAGAGTTGCTCCACGATTCGATGGAAGTAGTCCGGGAGCGTGTTCTCGAGGATGCTCGCAAAGTGGGTAATCCCATGCAGGTTGTTATTGAGGGGGTGGACGATGCGTGGGAGATCAGCCTTTTGCGGTTTATCTTTGAGATAGTGGACAAGAGCTCAGAAATCAATGCATTCGATTTTAAGCGGAAAGGCCTGCTCTAGTTTCTCTAGTTGCTCTCTTGCCGAGTTGGCGAGTTTGAGCTGTAGAAAAGGGGCTTGGCAGGTGTGTGAGTGCGGGTGACCCTTTTAGGATATGATGGCAATCATCAAGGTCATTGCAGCAGTGGTCGTCATGGCGGTCCTCGCGGCGACCTTTTTCCTCGTTGAGCGACTGAGAGAAGAGAGTGCGGAACCCCAACTTGGTGTGATCCCGGAGATTTCATCAGGTGCGACGCTCGTAAAGCCCGGCGAAATTGCGTTTGAACGAGCAAGGGAGCTGCTCGCAACAGGTCAGTTTGCAGAGGCTCGTGAGAAGCTCGAATTCCTGGTAGGAGTCTATCCGTCCTCTGCGAGTGCCTCTGAGGCGCGCCGCATTCTCGGAGAGCTCAATCTTGATGACCTTTTGTCGACAGAAGTGATGGAAGGAAAGATCATGTATAAGGTGAAATCCGGCGATAATTTTACGCGGATCGCCCAGAACCACGATACGACTCTCGACTGTATCATGCACATGAACGGGTTGCAGCGGATGGATAAGCTCTTTCCTGGTGAAGAGCTCGTGCTACTTCCCTTGAATTTTAATATTAAAATTGATGTCCCGAGGAAGCTTCTGAGTCTCTATCGAGAGGGGCGCCTTCTGAAGTCCTACGAGCTGTTACATGCGAAAGCTCGCGAGGGAAGCGGAGAGCTCAGGTCAAAGATTGGGCAGAAGATAGGTCTGCTAGCTGGCGGGGGAAGCGTCTCACCGGTTAAGTTCGAGAATTATCGAAATGCGAAAAAAGTGTTAATTCTCGACCACCGTGGGCTGCAGTTGCGTGAGGTTACAACTGCTGACCAAGAAGAGGCTGGAAGGGGTTTTTTTCTCTCGGGTGCCGATATTGAGGAGCTAGCTCTTCTTTTAAGAGTTGGTAACGAGGTGGAAGTCCGCTTTGCTAAGAGGTAGTATCAGCGACGATGAACGATAGAAGTGCGCTCCCCGAACCCCTCGACTTCGAAAAGCCGATTGCCGAGCTTGAGAATGAACTGCACCAGATGCGCGAGAAGGCTCAGTCCGGCAATATGGAGCTCAATGAAGAGATCTCAGCTCTCGAGGGAAAACTGGGAGAGCTGCGGGAAGAGATTTACGACAATTTAACTCCCTGGCAGCGAGTCCAGATAGCAAGGCATACGGCACGGCCTTTCATGCTCGATTATCTTACCGAGGTGTTTGATGACTTCTGTGAATTACACGGAGACAGGTTGGTTGGTGACGACCAAGCCATGCCGGGTGGCTTTGCGATGCTGGAGGGTCGCAGGTGTGTTGTCATCGGGCACCAGAAGGGAAGGAACACGAAAGAAAATCTCCAGCGGAATTTTGGAAGTGCCCATCCTGAGGGCTACAGAAAGGCTCTGCGCCTCATGAAGATGGCGGAGAAATTTAAAATTCCCGTTATTTCAATGATTGATACTCCCGGAGCTTTTCCGGGTATTGGTGCTGAGGAACGGAATATCGCAGAGGCGATTGCACGTAATTTGAGGGAAATGATGGATTTGAAAACACCCATCGTAACGGTGGTAATCGGAGAGGGAGGTTCCGGAGGAGCTCTGGGGATAGGTGTTGCAGATCGAGTCCTCATGCTGGAGAACTCCTACTATTCGGTCATTAGCCCAGAGGGCTGTGCGGCAATCCTCTGGAAGCATCGCAAGCATGCACCCGAGGCGGCGGAGGCCATGCGCCTCACGGCAGGGGATCTTGCTGCGATGAGGCTTGTGGATGAAGTTATACCCGAGCCGGTCGGTGGAGCTCACCATGATGTTCGGGGTGCATCTCGCAGTCTGAAAGAGGTCCTTATACGCAACGTTGATGCTTTGACCGAGCTTTCGGACCAAGAGCTACTGGATGAGCGCTACGAGAAATTCCGCGTGGCCGGGCAGTGGAATGGATAGCCAAGGAGGACGCCTCCAAAGTCTTCCCCGCAGTAATCGTCCAGCTCGACTAGTTGAGCTCGCTTTCCTTGTAGGGGACTCCCTGCCGGTTCTTACTTTTTTCCCGAGATTCCTTGATGAACGACTCGCTTACAGAAGTTGACCGGTTGCTCCATGCGTGCCTGGTAAAGGTCAGAATATCCGCGATATCCTGATCCGAGATTGTGGGATTCATCGACAGGCCAGGCATCGCTCCTGGAGGCGCATATCGTTTGCCGGACACCATTATTGGGCCTTGGAGACCATGAAGAAGGACTTTGGCGAGGCGGGTAGTGTTTCCAGTGACCCAGTCGGATCCATCAAGAGGTGGGCCAAGGTTGTCCAGTCCGGCGCCATCAGCGCCGTGACATCCAATACAGGCGGCTCGTCCCATATAGAGTTTCTCACCCCTTTGGAAAGAGGCGAGGTGCTGGCCGTCGATCTTCGGCGGCTCCACTTTCCTGAGGTTTTTCTGGAGTGCTTCCTGTAGCCACTTATCGAGGCTACTATTGTTGAAACGTCCATTATTTACGCCAAGGAAGACGGCTTCACGATTCTTCAGGCCCGTGAAAGCAGCTTCTTTGACGATTGGGTTCTTCCCGTTTTTCTGGAGAGCTTCAACAAGGGCTTCGAGAGCCTTACTGGTTCCGGTGTCTGCCAGCAGGCGTGCTTTATAGATTGAGGATTCTTTGCCAGCCTTCAATGCGGCCACTGCTGGGACAAGTGCATTTTTCTCTCTCTGACTCAGCGAGAGGGCGGCCATGAGAGCTGAAGAGGAGAATTTCTCGTTACCTGACTTCAGGGCGAATGAGATGTGCTTGGCTTGGAGAAGTCCGAGGCCTTCAAGACACCAGAGTGCATGGAGGCGCCCAAGTGGCTTTCTGCTCTCGAGGACTTCGACAAGCCGCGTTTCGTCCTGTTTGCTGCCGCGCTCTACAATGAGACGTTGTGCTGTATCTCGCCACCATCCGTTGGGATGGCTGAGATAGGGGACGAGTTCACTTGCAGAGAGCTTGCTCATCCTCGGAGCTGGTCCTCTTGGCTTGTCCTTGTGGCGGATTCGGTAAATACGGCCATGGCCGCTCGCGGGCTTGTCCAGACCACGGCTCATAATCTGTTTGCGGAGGTAGGAAGTGACGTAGGTTCGGTGCTGGATAATTCCATGATACATATCGAGAATGTAGAGAGAATTATCTGGTGCGGTGTAAGCATTGACCGGCCGAAATCTCTCGTCTGTTGAGGCCAGAAACTCTTTTTCGCCAAAGGTGTGTTCGCCGACGATGGCTCCTTCTCCGTCGTTGACGCTGATCGCTTTTACCAGGTTGCCGGTAGCCTCGGTGATAAAGGCCGTGCCATAGAGATTCTCTCCAAGGCCGTTACTGCGGAAAATTGTGAGTCCGGAGGCCCCGGTTGCGTTGATGAGCTTGTAGTTCTCCGGGGAAACGGTGCCGCGCTGGTATCCACGATTTACACCCGGGGTGACCCGGATAGGCCAGACACGGTTGGAGCTGACGCGAGCAGAAATTCCAGCTTTCATCTTGGCGTTAGTGTTGCCAAAAGCGATGTTGGGAAAGGTGTAATCTCCTACCAGGAGAGTGCTATTGCTGTTGTGAAACAGTCTCCCGTAGTCGTCGCGGTCCAGACCCCACTGGCCACGAAAATGAGTTTTCTCCATTACCCACTGGCCCTGAACTTTCTTATAACGCCGATCCGATTTCGCGTTGTAGATCCAATTGTCCAACCCGAGGACAAGGCTGTTTGCCTTATGTTCGACATTTCCTCCCCGAGCATACTCCTGATCGACGACAACTCGTTTTCCGATCGGCTTAAGGCCGCTGCGTTTCTGGAAGAAAAGGCTCTCCTGATTTGCCCAGAGGATGCCGTCATCGAGCAGGTAAAGACTGCGGGGGAGAAGAAGTTTATCGAGGAAGACCACGCGCTGATCGACCGCCCCATCGCCTGTGGTGTCGGACAGTACGACGATGCGCCCCTGAGCGATGTCTTCGCCGGTTCCGTCGATGTCTGGCATGTAACCGACAAGCTCACAAATCCACATCCGTCCGTCCGAGTCGAACTTCATCATGCACGGCATGTCGACAAAGGGCTCCGCGGCGACCGGCTCGATAACAAAACCCGGAGCTAGCTCAAAGGATTTGAGAGCGTCTTCGACCTTAAGGAAAGGGGCAGGGGGGATGACATCTTCGGGAACGAAACTGGTCATATTGTGGCCCTTACGGTCTCCCTGCTGGGCGACGAGAGGTGAGGCCAGAAGGGCTAAAAGGGCAGCCCGGAATGATAGTCTAACGAAACACATGATCGGAATTATTGCATGATCCGTCGCAGGTGCCCAACGAAAATGTGCCGGAGATCATCTTGTAGAACTCTTTGTCTAAGAGAGCTCAACGGGGAAAAAAGAGTGGAAATTTTCGGATACGAGGGAACGCAAGTGCGATTCCCTTATTTCCAGAATTTTTGCCAACCCTTCCACTACGCTTAAAAGGTTTGCCGGATGATTCAGAGAGTGAGTGGCTGACGTCGCAAGGGAGTATTTCCTGTAAGGTTCGGGCGGCAGCATGTCAGGAGCGTCAGTCTCAACCATGACCCGGTTTGGAGGAATGCGCCGAAAGGCCTCGTGGACCTTCTTCTTTTCTTCCCGGAGAAAATAACCCGAGAATGAGAAGTAGCCTCCAAGTGCGGCAAGCTCGGGAACCAGTTCTGGAGATCCACCATAGGAGTGGAGGAGGAAGCCGCGCTGCGGGCGGTGATGCGTTTTCAGGATTTCGAGAAGAGTGCCCCAGGCTTTCAGGCAGTGAATGGAGATGGGAAGATTGTATTCTGAAGCAAGAGCAAGTTGCGAGATAAAGACCTTTTTCTGTTCCTCGATATTCGGTTTGTGCATCCAGCGGTCGAGTCCGCACTCGCCAATAAATACTCTGCCAGATTCACGGATAACGGTGGAGGTCATCTTCTCAAGCCAGTTGTCGCTGCGAGTGGAAACCTTCCACGGATGTAGACCAATTGAAGGGAGGATCATCCGGGGATTGGCGCGGGCTAAGGCCATCACGTGGCCCCAATCGCCTTCGCACGTTCCATTAACCACACAATGAGTGATGCCCGCGTCATGCATGGTTGATAGAATTCCTGGTAGTTCGGCAAGAAACCGGACATCATGAAGGTGGTTATGAGCGTCACACAGAGTGGTCATGGCGCTGCAGGTAGTTTTCCTGCCTCACTCAAGATGCGCGCCGCGTCGCGGTAGCTCTCGAAAGAGTGGTCAGGGAGAGCCAGCTGGTATGCTGGGGGAGGATAGTTGGAATCTGCACTGCCTGGCCGTCGGTAGCAGAGGTCGTAATGATTTTCGAGGAGGGAGGTGACGAAATCAGGCCAGGCCCCCCGTGTGATCTGCTCGTGCCACGACTGCAGTTGTGCGCGTCCGCGTAATTTCCCTAGTGGTTCGAGTGAATCAGACAAGGACTCGGGCTGCTCAAGGAAATGGCGGTAAGTTTCCAGAAGGAGAAGGACCCGCTCCTGCATCGGCAGGGGGAGCTCAATCACATTGGCGTGGGCTAGTTTCTTCCAGAGAGCAGGAGGAAGGTAGACCGTTCCAATCCGGTTTGATTCAGCTTCCAGGTAGATCGGCCGGTCGGGGCTCATCTTGCTTAGCTGGGAGTGAAGGCAGGTCTCGAATCTTCTCTGCGTGGGCTGGGGTCCAACAGATCCGAGTAAAGACCCTCGGTGGTTGGCCATCTTCTCAAGGTCAATCGTTTGCTGCCCTGCTTCTTCTAGCGCTGTTAACAGGATGGTTTTTCCCACTCCGGTCAATCCGCCGATCACGCGTAACTCTAATGAGGGGGCGGAAAGACGGCTGGCAAGATCCTCCATCACGAAACGACGGTAGGCTTTGTATCCACCTTCAAGCGTTCTTGCTCGCCAACCGATGGATCGAAGAACGGTGGCAAGCGCTGAGGAGCGTTGCCCCCCTCGCCAGCAGTAAATGAGAGGGCTCCATCCGGTGGTGATGTCGCGCAGGGGTCCGGCGAGGTGGTCTGCAATCGCCTGGCTAACGTAGCGAGCACCCAGTCTCCGCCCCTTGAAGGCGCTTTCCTTGTAGAGGATGCCAACTTCAACTCGTTGTTCGTTGGTCAGCACTGGCAGGTTTCGTGCACCTGGCAGGTGATCCTCGTCAAATTCCTGCGGTGTCCGGACATCAATGACCTCATCAAACTCAGAGAGGTCGATGGGTAGTGATACAGACTCTGACGGAGTAAGGGACATTTTCTGCAGAACGAGGGAAAGAATGGTCTTCGGACACCGAAGGCCCTCCATAATCGCAGCTCTCCAGGTCTCCTAAAGGCTGCTGTTGCTATTTGGGAAAGTCCCCCGTAATTAGGGCGAGGTGCTGGAGTCCGGCGCGAGTGAGGGATGCTCGACGACCGGTCCCGGTGAGGCGAGAGAGAGTAAAATATTCGTGTCGGGACTGGGTGGTCCTAATATAGGTGACCAGAGGTTTGGAAACTTCACGGTGACTGGGTGCGATGGTTAGAGGAAACCCCGAGGCGGTGAAGGAGATCTCCCATGAAGGGCTGGGGCGATGGTGTGCTCCGCGTCTGATCCACGGGTAGCGGTCTGCCAGTTCTAATTTCCCGCGGCGGGGACAGGTAACCTTGTAGTAGGCCGAAGTAGCACTGAGAAACTCCGGGATGGTAATCCCAGGTTCCCTTTCCTGCCTTAGGTACAGGTTGGCGATATCGAGCCCCGATAGATTCATGCCATTATGTAATCCGTGGCGGTTGTCGCTTCCGAATTTCATCTTGTGCCATGCATCAAACTGAAGGGAGATAAGGATATTCAATTCTAGGTGAAGGTGAGCTCGCTCGCGGTTGATTCCAGATCCGGTGTATCCCATCTGGCCGAGTACGTGCCCAGCAGGGATACGCTGCCCCTCCTTGACCAGAGTGGTGGACAGGTGAGCATAAAGGCTTAGAAAGGGCCCATCGCCCCAGTCGTGCTCAACGACCACGTATTTCCCGTAATTGCTTCCTCCGGAACTCTTTTGCACATACACAACGCGTCCAAGTGCGATGGAGCGAACTTTATCCAGCGGTCGGCCGGCAGAGTCTCTCTTCACTGGGCGGATATCGATACCTTCGTGAAAGCGGGTAGAAACTACTCCCTCCTTTGTCCGCCTGAGGGTTCTTACAAACCCGTAGCCTCCCCCCTGCCAGGGCTTGCTCGTCTCGCCCTCAAAGGTGCGATAAACATACATATAGAATTTTTCGGGATTGCTCTCAAAAAGTGCCCGGTTGTCGGTCGGTAGCTGCAGAGCCATGCCTTGACCGAGGCAGGGTGCACTCAGGGCACACGAGAGAACGAGAACGAGAACGAGAGCGGACAGAAAGCGGAAAGGGGCTTGGGTCACTATTTCTTTTTGATTCGCTTTTTCCATGCCCGTGGATCTTCGCCGATGCGCGGAAGGTGTTGATCGGTCAGTTTGACTTCAGCAAGCGAGATCCATTTCCAGATAACGATGAGGCCATCATTAACCGGCTTGTCGATCACAACGGCATCACGAACCTGTCCGTTGACTACGGCGAGCAGCAATTTTCCCTGGTGAGCAGTGCTGAGGGTTCGTAGCCGATTGGTAGCAGTCTTATCGAGCTGAAATACCACCCCATAGGAATTGTTGTCATCGGCGGGAAAGGATCGGAAGGCGACGATGTCCTTTGTGCTTATGGCGGCAGCTTTCTGAAAGATGACTTCCTTGCCCGCGGTCAACTGCTTGAAAACCCTTCTGTCTCCGGGTTCAGCCTGAAGGTGGAAACTGAGCTTGAGGTCCGGGGCTTTTTTCCCGGCAGCCCCGGCAAGGCCGGGTAGCAGCAGGGTAGCTGCGAATATGGCGAGGAAAGAATGCCGGGGCATGAAGTTACAAAGCAGGTCCCGCCTCGGGACTCAAGCAGAACCGGGATCGAGTCTACTTGTTTCTACGGACTCAAGCGGAGGATGGGCTGCTCCTGCACCAAAAGCTATCTTCCGAATGTTCCCGCTTATTTTCCTGCTGCTGTTCCTGGGAGGAAGCGGTAATAGACCTCAAGCATGAGCGTCGCAAGGGCTGTAACGTAGACAGGGTCGTTCCGGGCTGCGGGCCCGGGTTGGGGGGGTGCAGGCCATGATCCATCGTTATTCTGAGCTTTCAGCAGCTGGTCTCGAAACATCTCGTTGTACTGGACCCAGCTTTTCCCTCCATTGTTGATAGCGGCCTGGCTGGAATAGTAGTGTTCATAGAGGTTGCAAGGGCCTGCCTCGTAATTGAACTGGGATTTCTTATCGATGTATTTGATGCCCTTTCTGGCGCTCGAGTTGGCCGCTCCCTTGTGTTGCTGGAAGCAGAGCGTGCCAGCTCCTACGAGAGTGGAGTGTCCGTCACCGAGTGCTCGAGTTCCCTGATATCCGAACCCTCCATCAGCAGCCTGGCAAGTTTCGCAATATTTAAGCGCATCGCGAATACAACGAGTCATGTTTCTGAACTCCAGCCCTGTATGCTTGCCGGCCTTGAGAGCCTGCATCTGCCACGCGGTGATGGACATGTCTCCTCCTCGGTCGCCCGCCTCGTCATACGAATATTCCCAGCCGCCAGACTTATTCTGGTTGTCGATGACCCACTGGACGCTGGACTGTACACTTTCCTTCAGGTTAGGAAGGTTGATGCTGAGCTGGCTGCAAAACGTATAGGCTTCGGCAAGCGCATAGGCAGCGATTGCATGAGAGTAGCACCAGTGCTTGTCCTGTAAGTTGGATGCCATACGGCCCTTGTTCTTCTGGCAGTTATCGACCAGGAAGGTTATTGCGCCAGTTACGGTGACCCCAAATTCAACCGAAAGGGGGGTCTCGCAGTGGCCGAGGTAAGCAAGGAGTACGAGTCCAGTGTAAGCAACCTTTGTCCCTCCACCCCACGAGCCGTCTCCAGCCTGTGTGTCCTTAAAATATTGCAGCGCCTTCACGACTGCTTCCTCACATTGCTCGTTCCCACCGTTTTCCTTCAAGCGTTGAAGGCGATCCTCTGGCGAGCATCGTTTACGCATTGTGGCGGGTATATTTCCAAATCCTCCACCCCCGCCATCGCCACCGTTTCCCCATCCCTGACCGAAATCATCTCCGCTGCCAAAATCAAGATTTGGCTGAGCCTCTGTTTCTGGGACAGGAACGGCGGTTGGCGAAGGTGTGCTGGACGCGATCACCTTAGCCATGGAGGAGCTTGGCGCAGAGGGCTTACGCTGAATCTGGGGGTTAACCTCTTTTTGTTCCATGTTCTCCTCCTCAGGCGCGCCAGCTTGGTAGGCCACGATGGTAGGAGACTTGATGAGCAGGTTTGGCAGGAGAATAAAGAGCAGGACCAGAATCACGAGCGCCATGATGAGAAGCGCTATCACGACCGAGGTGATGACGGAGTTTCTCTTCTGAGACTGAAGACGTGCCTCTGCTTCCTGGCTAAGTTGGGCGTGAAGACTCATTCTGGTGTTGGTAACGGCTGAGGACGATAAAACCTTAGAAACTTTATGGAGGCAAGATTCGAGAAGCCCAGTGCTTGCTGGCTGCCGGTTATTCTGCGATGAGAGATTATGGATTTAAGGGTAGGAGTAGCAGGTGCGGGTGCTATGGGCCGCAACCATGCAAGAATCTACAAATTGCTCGACGGAGTGCATCTGGAGGGGGTTTACGATGTTGACTACGATCGCGCCGAGGCTGTGACGGCCGAGTTCGGCGGCAAAGCGGTAAGCTCTCTTGAGGCTCTCTCGGAGTGCTGCGAAGCAGTCAGCGTCACGGTTCCAACGGACAGACATGCTGCGATAGGCGGGCAACTTCTGCGGCAGGGGACCCATATTCTCGTGGAGAAGCCGATCGCATCCAGTGAGGAGGAGGCCGAAAAACTCGTTCAGCTTGCTGTGACTACAGGTAAAGTGCTGCAGGTAGGCCACGTAGAGCGCTTTAATCCTGTGCTCAGACATCTGGAGCGCAGGCTGGATCGCCCAAAATTTATTGAAGCCCACCGGCTTTCCCCTTTCCCAAATAGGAGTCTGGATATTGGAGTGGTGTTGGATCTTATGATCCATGACCTCGAGATCATCCTTCACCTTGTGGCCTCTCCCCTTGTTCACATCGATGCGGTTGGAGTTCCAGTGCTCACAAGTCATGAAGATATCGCCAACGCACGGTTACGCTTTGAGAATGGTTGCGTCGCTAACGTGACGGCCAGTCGGATCAGCCCGGATCGAATGCGCAAGATTCGGGTATTTCAGGAAAACTGTTACCTGTCTCTCGACTATCAGGAGCAGAACGGGAAGGTTTTCTGGACGGAATCTGGAGACATCCAGACGGCAGAGGTCAAAGTCGACCGCTCAGAGCCATTGATGGCCGAGTTAAGTGCTTTTGTCGATGCGGTGCGAGGGCACGAAGGACCGGTAGTGACTGGGTCTCAAGGTGCGGCAGCCCTGGAGACGGCCTTGCGGATTACGCGTATAATCCATGACGGGTAGTCAGCGGGTTCGGAGCAGTTTGGAGTGGTCTGCACACCTAGCGGCCAGATGGCACTTCAAGCTCTTTGGGGAGGATATTTTAGCCGTCGTCAGGCAAAGGCTGATCGAAGGGGCAAGCCTCGGGGGCTGCAGGTTCCTCTTCGGAGCGGGAGTCCGCGGGGGAAAGGGGTTGAGAATTTACGTCGGAGTTCTCGGAGGATTCGGCAGAAGCTCCAGTCTCGGGGGCAGCTACAGGTTCCGAGGACGAGTTGAAGGATTCGTAGTATTGATTCAGGCGATCGCCCGTATCCCGTTCGATAATGCGCGCATCATAGAGAGCTCTTACTAATTCCTTTGCCTGACTAATCTGCATATCCGTGGGATTATCGGACTCGCCGAGGTTGGGAGGTGATATAATCATGTTGGGGATAATTCTTTCCGCTCCAGGGGATACACTCGGATTGAGAATAAATCGTATCGCAGCCTTCGAGTTCGAGTCAGGTCCCTTCTTGATGATCGGAGTTCTTCCCGCCATGAGAATCCGAAGGTTTTCGCTGTCAGAGAAGATGCCGAGGGTGCGGCAATGCTGGTAGTTTCGAAGGAGTCCTTTGCCGATCACCTCGGCCTGCGGATCGGGTGATGGGTTGCTTCCCGATCCCACATCTCCAAAAAGAGCCCCTTCGTCAGAGCCATGAAAGACTTCCCGGAGGATTTCGCTGGGTTCTTTGTTGAGGTCGGCCTTCGTCCTGTGGAGAAGCGCCATCGATTTGAAAAGTGAGGATGTAGCATCTGCCTCATAGGCCGACTCGAAGGAAGTGGTGGGGTGGGTGAGATCCCGTAATTCGCTGACGATCTGCTTCTCCAGCTTATGCTTGTTCCACGCCTTCAAACCAACGACTGCTATTGCCACCACAATAGCTCCGGTCACGATGTGACGAATAAGATCACCGGGTGAAATTCCCATGAAGAAAGACTAGGGTTGGTTCAGCTCCGAGGCAAGGATCCAGAGTTGCTATCGACAAGTGAGCCTTATGCGGGTCCAGGTGTTCTTCCTGCGATGAGCAGATCGCGAATCCTGCGATTTTCGTCTGCTTCAAATCGGTAGTCAGGAAGCCGTTTTTGAAGCGTCTCGAGATGGTCTCTCAAGGGAGAAAACCCGTCATCTTCACCATGTTGAGAGGCCGTGAACGCTAGGATTTGAACCCCCTCATGGAATAGTCGGCGTGCTTCGTCTGGGCGCCCTGCCAGCAAACTCAGATCCGCAGCTTCACAAAGCCAAGCTCCCGCCGAGATCAGTTGAGGAAGTCTGGCAGTTCCGGGATGATAGAGTAGGGCGACTAATTTCTGAGCTTCGGTATCAATGAGTGTTTGCAGAGGGATTCCGGTAAGTAACTCACAATGTTCTTCGAGGAATTGCTGCAGGTCAGAAATAATATCTGGCTTTTTCAATCCAGCAGCTCGCAGGCAGAATTCTACCGTGCGTTCAATTTCACGGAGAATGTAATCTTGTCTTAGCACGGGAGGTTGCGGGTGCGCTCGTAATTGGAGTGAGAGTCACTCATGCCAGATTCTCGTCATTGAGATCGCCGATCAGGTCGTTATACATTCACAAATTGATGCTAGACGCTCTGTTGGTCAAGGGCTCCAGTGTTTGGGCGTCCTCGGAAGGGTCCTGTAAAGGGGCAAAGGGGTGAGAAATGGGGTTATTGGTGGTGGAAATCCGTCTGAAGAGAGGCCTGCTGGAGCGACTCCGTCGCTTGTCACTTGTAATGGTCCGGGAACCCGAGATCTTGTTCGGGTATGAGACGTCAACTTCAAGCCATTATAGCGCCTCTCTTGATTATGGCGCCGCTCTGTACTCAAGGCGCTCCAGAGGTGGGGCCGCCTAAAGGAAGCCTAGTGATCATGGGTGGAGGAGGGCGGGAGATGGCGAACATTTTCAGGAAATTTGTGAGTCTTGCTGGAGGGGCAGAGGCGCGAATCGTGATAATCCCCACTGCGGCCTCCAGCGCGCCGGGATATAACTACGAGCGCTCCTGGGCCGCGAGTCTCGCCCGGGAAAAGATGGGAGTAGCGGAAGTCACCGTTCTTCACACTCATGATCGATCCGTTGCAGACAGCGCAGAGTTCGTAAAGCCGGTTAAGGCAGCTACCGGAATCTGGTTTGGGGGAGGAAGGCAATGGCGGCTTACCAAGGCCTACGGTGGAACCCGGGCCGAGACAGAATTCCATAAGGTGTTGAGTCGTGGAGGGGTGATTGGGGGGTCGTCCGCTGGAGCGACGATTCAAGGGTCTTTTTTGGCCAGAGGCGATACCAGCGGAAATACGATTATGATTGGCGATGTGCAGCGTGGATTTGGATTTTTACGTCATACCGCGATTGATCAGCATTTGATCGCGAGAGGGCGCGAGCGGGATCTCATCAAGGTTCTGGAAGATCCGGAAAAGAAGATGCGCAAGGAGTTTGACCGTGCAGCAATGCTGGGGATCGGCATCGACGAAGATGTAGCGATCGTTGTCAGAGGCGATTATTTTGAGGTGATCGGGAAAGAGGGTGGGGAAGTTCTCGTCTATGATCCGCGAAAATGGGTCGCAAAGACCTCCGAAGAGGAAAAGTGGGAACGAATTCGAACCGGAGGAGCCTTTGACCTTAAAAGCCGAAAGATCATCGAGAGAAGAGGAGCCGGCCTCTAAAGATTTTCCGCAACCGTTGCCCGGATGTTCCATGCAATGAACTGCTTGTCTTTAATCACAGGAAAGATACTAGGCTGCTGTGGCCCGAATACTCGGGGCGATCTTCCATCCCGGCGAGAATTTCCGGGAAGAGGCATATGATTGATTGGTTAAAAGAGCACGAGGCAGCTCTCACTCTGCTCGGGCTGTTTTCTGCAGGCTCGGTCATCTTGGCTGTTTTTCTAACCCCGTGGGCGCTGTCGTTGATCAGTGCAGAGTATTTTCTTCCTGATCAGAGGAAGTGTTCCCCTCCGGGATTGTCATTTGGCAGGTGGTTGATTCTGGGGCTGAGAAATCTACTCGGGGTTGCTCTTGTTCTTGTGGGAGTGGTGCTTCTCGCTTTGCCGGGTCAGGGGTTACTCACAATTTTTGCAGGCTTGCTCCTGATGAGTTTTCCGGGGAAAAGGTCTCTCGAACTACGGTTGGTTCGCCTGCCTTTTGTTCTGAAATCCGTAAACTGGGTGCGAGCAAGACGAGGGAGGGCTCCGTTACAGCTTCCGCGTGTTCAAACGCCCCGTAGAGACATTGAGTAAATTCCATACAATACAGGTCAGTATACCCCGTTTTGAGCAGGACGGGCTGAGGTATGTAACGGTAAAGAGCAATGCACTGGGGCAGCGCGCGGACCTTTCGCTTTTTCTTCCGGACGTGGTGGAGCGCAATCTGCCTCTCGTGATTTTGTTGCATGGGATATATAGTTCCCATTGGGGGTGGTCTTACTGTGCCGGGGCTCATCGGACTGCTGCGCGACTGATCGCGGAAGGAGAAATTCCGCCCTTGGTGCTTGCGATGCCAAGCGATGGTCTATGGGGAGATGGTTCTGGTTATTTTTCCCATCACGGGAAGGACTTCGATCGTTGGATAGTAGACGAAGTCCCTGCTGCGGCCAGGGAGGCGGGTGCGCCTGTCTCTGATTCATCACCGTGCTTTATCGCGGGGCTTAGCATGGGGGGATTCGGAGCTCTGAGTCTGGGGGCCCGGTTTGGAGGCAAGTTTCAGGCAATCTCCGCCCACTCTTCGGTGACAGACCTTCGCGAGCTGGATAAGGTCGTGGAGGAGTCTTTGGTTTCTGAGCTCTGTCGAGGGGAGGATGTAGAGGTATTACAAATGATTCTTAAGCATCGAGAAACGCTGCCTCCAACTCGCTTCGATTGCGGCCTTGATGATCGTCTCCTGGGCGCCAACCGGGAGCTACATCGTTCCTTGGAGAAGGAGGGTATAGAGCATGTTTATGAGGAGTTTTCTGGTGGGCACGAATGGTCTTACTGGGAGCGGCACTTGGTGGATACCCTGCGTTTCTTCGCTGAGCATGTTTGATAGTCCGGCTCTGGTGGGCCGCAAAAGAGGTCGTTTCGAAAGAGCGCTTGTGCAGCTACGGCTTGCCATGCCCGTTAGATCTCCTTAGAAGCCCCTCCCCATGACTAACGATTCATTGCTCAAAATTCTTCGGCGCAATGGCCGTTCCTCCAGCGCGGATCTGGCCGAACGTGCCTCATTATCCGAGGAGGCAGTAGAGACGCAGATCTCCGCATGGGAAGCAGATGGAACCGTGCTCGGATATCAGGCTGTGGTTGATCAGGCTCGAACTGGGCATGCCGCAGTGGTTGGAATTATCGAGGTGAAGCTCACTCCGGAGAGAGAGGGCGGATTTGACAGACTCGCCACTCGTATTGCCAAGTTCGATCAGGTGCTGAGCTGTTACCTGATGAGCGGTGCCTATGATCTGCTGCTAGTGTTGGAGGGGCAGGATCTCATGGAAGTTGCGAGGTTTGTCTCAGAGAAGCTGAGCACGATGGAAGGAGTGCTCTCGACTGCTACTCATTTCAGGCTGAAAACCTATAAGGAGAATGGTTTCGCCTTTGCGGGCGATGAAGATCCAGAGCGGCTGCCTGTGGCACCCTAGCGAGAATGGATTATCTTTCGAAAATATCGAGGCAGGTGGCCGCCGTGCCGCGGTCTGGGATACGAGATTTCTTCGAACTCGTGCAGGGGCGCGAGGACGTGATTTCCCTGGGGGTCGGTGAGCCGGATTACTCGGCTCCTTGGCATATCCGGGAAGCCGCAATCTACTCCCTGGAGCGAGGTAATACATCTTACACCTCCAATCTCGGGCTGATGTCCCTGAGACGAAAGATCGCAGGCTATGTGGGCGATTTTTTTGATGTCCAGTATGATCCCTCCTCCGAGATTCTGGTGACGGTAGGTGTCTCGGAAGCTCTCGATCTTGCCCTGAGAGCCCTACTTAATCCAGGGGACGAAGTGCTCTATCACGAGCCGTGTTACGTGAGTTACATGCCGGGAGTATTGCTCGCCCATGGTGTGCCTGTCGCGGTGCCGACGAGCAGGGAAGACGATTTCGCATTAAAGCCGGAAGCGCTCGCGGAAGCGCTCACGCCGAACTCACGGGTTCTGATGTTGAACTTTCCTACAAATCCTACTGGAGGAGTGGTGAGTCAGGAGGATTTGGAAGGGATTGCAAGACTTTGTATTGAACGCGATCTGATCGTTATTACCGACGAGATCTACAGTGAGCTGCGGTATGATGACAATTGCCACCAATCGATTGCGGCTCTCCCCGGGATGCGGGAGAGGACCATTCTCCTGCATGGGTTTTCGAAGGCATTTGCAATGACCGGGTTTCGGCTGGGGTATGCCTGTGCTCCAGAGCCGTTGACTGAGGCGATGATGAAGATTCATCAGTACTCGATGCTATGTGCGCCGATTACGAGTCAGGTTGCCGCTCTTGAAGCGCTTGAGAATGGAGCCTCTACGGTCGAGAGAATGCGGGCAAGTTATCATAAGAGGAGGGATTTTGTCGTGAGGCGGCTTAATGAAATCGGGCTGGAGTGCTTCTCTCCCGGGGGAGCCTTTTATGTGTTCCCTGATATTAGAAGGTTGGGGATTAGTAGTCAGGATTTCGCTATGGGGTTGCTCGAGGCTGAGAATGTGGCGGCCGTCCCGGGCGACGCATTTGGGTCCAGTGGGGAGGGGTTTCTTCGCTGCTGCTATGCCACCGCGTTTGATCAGCTTAGGGAAGCGTTGGATCGCATAGAACGTTTCGTCGACACCTTAGTAAGTCCATGAGCCTTTCAAGGTTCAGGCAGGATCGCACGCTGGCTCACGTCGTGCCGCTGGTGGCCTTCATGCTGGTTGGCGGAGGGTTGACAGCTATCACAGGTTCGCTAGATGGTCTGTTTCGTGATCATGTGTATCTGTCATGGTGGCGGCGTTTTCCGGAGCACTGGATTTATCCCTTCCAGACACTTCTGGCCGGAGTTCTTCTGGTTTTTTGGTGGCGTCACTATGAATTGCGCTGGGAGCCGCGAAAATTCCTTCTTGGAGCGTTGCTTGGTGTAGTCGGGATCGGTCTCTGGATTCTCCCCACGCAACTGTATGACTGGTGGGGAATGAAAGAAGCGGAGCCCGGCGGGTGGAAACAGGCTTTGGGAATTCTTCCACGGAGGGAAGGGTTCGACCCCAGCATATTTGAAAGTCCTGCAGCATGGTGGACTGCAACGATTTTCCGGATGTTGCGGGCGGTAATCGTAGTTTCCCTGGTAGAGGAATTGTTGTGGAGAGGGTTTCTAATGCGATTTCTGCTTAATCCGGATGGAGATTACTGGGCGAAGCCCTTTGGGGTTGCATCATGGAGAAGCTACCTCGTGGTGACAGTCCTTGTTGTGTTTATTCATGGACCGGCTGACTGGGCAGCAGCCTTTGTGTGGGGGAACTTGATGTATGGGTGTGCCGTGTGGACAAGAAGTCTTGGTGCCTGTGTGGTGATGCACGCGGTGGCGAATTTTCTTCTTGGATGGTATGCCCTCTCGTTTGGCAAGTATGGTCTCTGGTAGGGGGTAGCCCCCATGCCGGGTGACGCCAACGGTAAATCGCGGTTTTCAAGTCCCCTCAGCGGTGCCATATTAGAGCACCCGTCATTGAAGCAATCAAAGAGCGGCACTATAGATGAAGATCGGATTGGCGCAGATCAACAGTACGGTGGGCGATTTCCCGGCGAACGCAAAACGCATTGTCAGTGCCTATCGTGAGGCTCTCGATCAGGGAGCAGAAATTGTTCTCGCGCCAGAGATGGCTCTGGTGGGTTATCCGCCAAGGGATTTGGTCTTTAAGTCCGGATTTGTGGATAAGTGCTTGCAGGCATTGGATTATTTGAAGGGAGAGATCGGAGAGATCCCGCTGGTGGTGGGCTACGTGGATCACAATCAGGAGCTTGGCCCCGGTAAGCCATTTCGCAACGCAGCGGCTTTTCTGGTGAATGGCGAGATCAGATCCCGCGTCTTCAAGACTCTTCTGCCGACCTATGATATCTTTGACGAGCGGCGCTATTTTGAGCCATCCGAGCAGTGCCAGCCCGTCGAGTGGAACGGACGCAGGATCGGGATCACGATTTGTGAAGATGTCTGGACTGAAGACTTTCTCCATCGTCCTCTCTACAAGCGGGATCCTGTCAGTGAACTCATGGGAATGGACGTGGAAGTTATTTTGAATCTGAGCGCGTCTCCATACCACTTGGGGAAGAGGGAGGTCCGGCGTGAACTGCTCGGGGACCTGGCTAAAAAGTCAGGGTTGCCCGTTGTGTATTGCAATTCCGTGGGGGGAAATGACCAGCTGATATTTGACGGGGGTTCTCTCGTGATGAGCTCTGAAGGGGTGCCATTGGTGGAGATGGCCCCCTTTGATGAAGAGATAGCGGTTGCCGAGCTGTTCACCGAGTCCTCCTCAAGGTCTTCGGTTCGACCGATCCGGAAGAGTCTGCATCCGGACGAGGAGGTTTTCCGGGCGCTTGTACTTGGGGTAAGAGATTACATTCACAAGTGCGGATTTGAGACTGCCTGCATCGGGTTGAGCGGAGGGATTGACTCTGCCCTTACAGCAGCAGTGGCGGTCGAAGCAATCGGAGCCGACAACGTTCTGGGAATTACCATGCCGAGTCCTTATTCGTCTCAGGGCAGCGTCGATGACTCAGTCTCCCTCGCCGCGAACCTTGGCATTCGCTGTGACACAGTTCCTATTGCAGAGCCGTTTGAGGCGGTCAGGGGAGCGTTGGCGCCTATTTTCAGGGGTCTTCCGGAGGATGTTACGGAAGAAAACATGCAAGCAAGGATCAGAGGGCTTTACCTGATGTCTCTCGCAAACAAGTTTAACCATCTGCTACTGACAACGGGCAATAAGAGCGAGCTCGCGGTGGGATACTGTACGATCTACGGGGATATGTGTGGAGGTCTTGCTGTAATCAGTGACCTTCCAAAGACGCGAGTATTCAGTGTCTCCCGCTGGCTGAACAGGGATCGGGAGATTATTCCCTGGAATACAATTCAAAAGCCTCCCAGTGCAGAGCTTCGGCCCGACCAGAAGGACCAAGATACCCTTCCGGCTTACGAGGTTCTTGATGAGATTCTCGAGTTATATGTGGAAAAGCAGCTTTCGGCGGAGGAGATCACTGAGAATCATGGGTTTGAGGAGAAAACCGTGCTGTGGGTTCAGCGTCAGGTTGACCTCAATGAGTGGAAAAGACATCAGGCTGCTCCGGGGTTGAGGGTCACTTCGAAGGCTTTTGGGATTGGAAGGAGGATCCCTATCGTCCAAAAATTCGGGAGGTGAGCAGCGATTCAGGTCAGGAGCAGCTAAGCTACGAGGACGCCATGAAGGTTCTCGGCTATGAGCCCGGAGCAATTGTTTCGCCTCATCTTCCGATATTCAGAAAGGTCGCCAGTAAACTGGAGGCTCTTGTGAAGACGACCAAGGATGAGCACCTGCGCGAAAGTTTCAGGGATGAACTGAACCGGTTAAATGAGGCTCTCCGGGTGGTCGTAGCCGAGCGTGCCCGCGAACCATCGTTAAGAGGTCAGGGAATGAGGCTCAGGCTTGTTCTTGCTCTGCTTGTGGTAGCGATTCTGGTTTCTGCCGCTTGGTATGGCAACAGGAAGATCGAGGAGGGAGGGTATTTGCGCGACCGGGAGGGTATCGCACAATTGGAGGCGATGGCTCGTCTTGCCGTGGAGAGCAGAGACTGGAGCAGAGCGGAGGAAGTGTATGCCGAATTGAATAAGCTCATTCCTGACTCAGCAAGGGTCCGGGAAGGGCTTGCGCGTGTCATCGATGGCCGGGCAGAGGCCCGCAGGCAGAAACTGGGGTTTCTGGTGGGATCGATTCGGGCTGCTGTCGAAGGTCGGAGCTGGGAGGAGGCGGAGAGATTGCTTGGAGATCTTCGGGAGATGGAAGTCAGTCATCCCGAGATTGGAAGTTTTATCAAAGTGATTCAGGCGGGGAGAGTGAGTGACCGAATTGCGGGGTTGCTGGAGCAGGCGGAAGAGGCTCTTAAGGAGGAGCAGTGGGTGGCACTGGGAGATTATGCCGCCAAGCTGGAAGTGATCGCCCCTGGGCACAAACAACTTACCCGCTTCAAGACGGCGACAGAGCAGGGGATGAAAGTTCTTGAGGAGCGGCGGGTCCGGGCTCGGGAGTTGTATGAGAAGGCTCTTGCCTTGGATAAGGGGGAGTTCTCGGACCCTGCCCTCGAAACCTTGCGGGAAGCAATTCGATTGGATAATCAGAAGGATTATCAGGATCTTTACAATAGGATGTCGGCCTATACTCGGCTTCTTAAGGTGCCCGGAGATTATTCGACCATTACCGAGGCGCTTGCGGCTGCCCGGCCCAACGACAAGATCCGGCTAGGCGAAGGAGTTTTTAACGAACCGCTGTCTTTGAACGTCAAGGTGGACCTTGAAGGTGCGGGTTTAGGTAAATCTATCATACAATGTGAGGCAGAGAAAGCCAGTGTCCTGCTCTCTACTAAGCAGGCGAGCGGTAGCAGGGTAGCGGCTCTTACTCTCCGACAGACAGGTATCTCTCTTGCGGCTGAGCGCTACCCGGTGGCCCTCGCGGATGGAGGTGAGCTTGTTCTGGAAGATTGCCTGATAGAAGGGGGAGCGGGTCATGGAGTAGCCGTTATTAATGGTGGATCGGCGCGTCTTCGTAGTGTCGAAGTTCTGAAATGCGGCTGGGATGGACTTGCAGTCAATGGGGATGGAAGCGTCGCGGACGCGGTGGGCTGCCGCTTTGATTCAAACTTTCACCATGGCATCGACGCCTGGGGAGGGGGGCGAGTCACAGTGAAGTCATCCCGAGCCACTAGAAATGGACTTGCAGGTGCGGTCCTCATGTCCAGAGGAGTTCGATCGGAGCTGGTCCAGTGTACGATCGATCGGAACAGGGAAGTAGGGATTAGTATTTCGAATGGGACAACCGCGGTGCTCAGATCAAACCGGGTTGAGGAAAATCTTCTGGGTGGGGTTATGGTTGAGGGGGAAGACACGACTGCAGGCATGGAGGGGAACGTAGCCGAGAGAAACAGGAAATTTGGAATCATGGTGGACCGGCGGTCTGTCGTTCAGCCCTTCCGCGACAACGAGACCAAGGACAATGTTGGGGAGCAGTTAATGCTTAAGGCCGTGATGCCAGAGGAAGTAGTGCCTCCGCCACCAGTGCTTGACGTTTCAGGAGGCAAGTCCCTTGAGCCTGGACCCGAGATACCAAAATGAGAAGGGGCAGAGGTTGGACGTCAGAGGGTCACGATTTGGACGCGGTGTGGCTATTTAAGCTCCCCGGATCCTGTTCTTTGACAAGAGCCATTTGCACATGGGGGTGTGTGACAGGTCTTTCCCTCGGAATCCTGTCCTGCGTTCCACGGCATCGAGAGTCACCGGTTCGTTCCGCTCGTCCCGTTGCAAGAGCGCTTCCTGTGGCCCCCTCAGACAGCGAGCTGAATCGCTCCTACCTGAAGGCTGTCGCCGACCTGCAGCGCTTAAATGCAGAAATGAACGAAGCAAACAGGGCTCAGAATTTTGAGATTGTCAGGGCGAAGGCTGAGGAAGGTCTTTTGAGGGCTCGGGCGGCTCGCCTGATTGCTGAGCAGTTGCGAGACGTGGCTCTACGAGAGGAGCGGCTCGCAGCCATCGATCTGACGGTCGAGGATCTTAAAAGGCTGGTGACTATCACCAGTCAGCATTGAAGAGGATTCGTGATCCGAATTCATATCTCGAGTCCTGAGACGAGGTTGGTGAAATAGGCTGCTCCGGATTCGAGGTCTGCGATGCTAATGAATTCGTCTTTGGTGTGGGCCTGTTTGATTGAACCCGGGCCAAGGCAGATTGCGGGTAAGCCCCCTGCATTGAGATGAGCAGCATCGGAGAACCATGGAGCTCCGACAAGGGCTGACGAAGGATGAATAGCTCGAATCCTGCTGAGCCATGGGTTGTCCTCAGGTAGCTCCATGGGCGGATTATCCGCAGAAAGAGAGATCTTTGCCGGTAGGTTATTCGCAGCAAGAAAGTCCTCGAGCATTTTGGTAGCGGGTCCGGTCCGTGCCAGAGAAGGGGGGTAACGGATATCGATCTGAGCGGTCGCGCGGTCAGGAATAATGTTTGCGCGAGTTCCTCCCTGAAGAATTCCCACGTTCAGGGTTGCGGGCCCGAGGATGGCATGGGTGAACTCTGCCAAAAGAGGCTTCAAGGCATCATCGAGAACGGCAATCGTATCCACGATTTTGAGAATTGCGTTTTCTCCTGCCTCTGGCTGGGAAGAATGCCCGGAAACTCCAGTGGTCTCCAGAGTGGCCCAGAGAGATCCCTTGGTGACATAGACGATATCCAGCTCCGTGGGTTCGCCCGCTATGGCAAAATCGTAACCTTCGGCGTGATTCCTGGCGAAGTGCTTAGAGCCAAACTGGTCGGACTCCTCGCTCATAAATGCTACAAAGTCCACCGCGACAGGGAGGTCGGCGAGACGCTCAAGATTACTCAGAAGGCCCCAGATCATGGAGGCCATGGGACCTTTGGTGTCAGAGGCGCCCCGGCCCCAGATCTTTTCGTCGTGGATGACACCTCCGAACGGGTCGATTGTCATTCCCCCAACTCCAACGGTGTCGAGGTGTGGTCCCAGAAGAATCCGGGGCCTGGAGTCGGTCAGGGATCCCGGGCTTCGCGCGATCAGGTTCGGGCGTCCGGGCTCCACCTGCTCTGCGGTTACGTTGAATCCCCGGTCGCCAAGAAAGTTTCCGAGCCATTCGGCAATCTCTCCCTCTCCGCACTGGTCCGTCCCGGGATCTCCGTCAGGGTTGACGGAAGGAATACGGATGAGACGTTGCAGTAGGTCTGAAACACAATTCACTTCGGTGTTGAACCATAAGCCGTAGCATCTGTCCGGTGTTTTCGTGCGCTTAATTAAGGTCGTATGGACTTTTTGCGATAACAGGAGCGAAAGAGGTCAATAATTGAAGAGGAAACTCTTTCGTCCGTGAGGAGTGTAGGCGATGGTGCATCCAGAAATGAGTGCAGGCTATTCAGATCAGCTGGCCACGAGGTCCAAGGAAACCGGTTCT
>MDTA01054474.1_pt1 | contig 26937 bp, 23 predicted proteins | sample 811151 | NCBI WGS metagenome assembly MDTA01 (sample SAMN05326648, study PRJNA326480) | marine metagenome | isolation source: seawater | place: Indian Ocean: South | collected 2010 | reverse complement strand
CAACCTGATTGGTATGGGTGTGATGCCGCTGCAGTTCGAAGAAGGCACCACGCGCCACACGCTTCAGCTGGATGGTACCGAAACCTACGACGTGGAAGGCAAACCCGCGCCGGGCGCCAAGCTCGAGCTGGTGATTCACCGCAAAACCGGTGAAGTAGACCGGGTGCCGGTGATCTGCCGCCTGGATACCGCGGAAGAGGTCACCGTGTACTCTGCCGGTGGCGTACTGCAGCGCTTTGCCCAGGATTTCCTGGCGTCTGAAAGCGCCGCCTGATCGCCATGGCAAGGTCAGGCGGGAGTTGTTCCTGGCTCCCGCCTGAAACATTCATTCAAGTGAGGCTCGCTCAATGAGTTTTGCTCCCCAAGTTCGTATTCCTGCCACCTACATGCGTGGCGGTACCAGTAAAGGCGTCTTCTTCCGCCTGCAGGATCTGCCCGAAGTCTGCCAGGTACCCGGTGAAGCGCGAGACAAGCTTTTGCTGCGCATAATTGGTAGCCCCGATCCCTACGAAAAGCAGATTGATGGCCTGGGCAATGCCACCTCCAGCACCAGTAAATCGGTGATCCTGGCAGTGCCCACGCAACCGGACCACGACGTCGATTATCTGTTTGGCCAGGTGTCCATCGACAAACCCTTTGTTGACTGGAGTGGTAACTGCGGCAATCTAACCGCCGCCGTAGGCGCGTTTGCCATCAACGGCGGCTTTGTGGCCAAAGAGCGTATTCCTGAAAACGGCATCTGTATCGTTCGTATCTGGCAGGCCAACATCCGCAAAACCATCGTGGCCCACGTGCCCATCACCAACGGTGAAGTGCAGGAAACCGGTGATTTTGAACTGGATGGCGTGACCTTCCCGGCGGCAGAAGTCCAGATCGAGTTTATGGACCCGGCCGATGGCGAGGGGGCCATGTTCCCCACGGGTAATCTGGTGGATGAGCTTGAAGTGCCGGGTGTCGGCACCCTGAAAGCCACCATGATCAATGCCGGTATCCCGACCATTTTCATCAATGCCGAAGACATCGGCTACAAGGGCACCGAGCTGCAGAACGACATCAACAGCGACCCCAAAGCCCTGGCCATGTTTGAAACCATTCGCGCCCATGGCGCGGTGAAAATGGGCCTGATCTCCGATATCGCGGAAGCTGCCAATCGCCAACACACTCCGAAAGTGGCGTTTGCGGCCAAACCTTCGGATTATGTGTCCTCCAGCGGAAAGCAGATTAACGCGGCCGATATTGATGTACTGGTTCGGGCGCTGTCCATGGGCAAGCTGCACCACGCTATGATGGGCACGGCGGCGGTGGCTATTGCAACGGCCTCTGCAATTCCCGGCACGCTGGTTAATCTGGCCGCTGGCGGCGGAGACCGTACCCATGTGACTTTCGGGCATCCGTCCGGAACCCTTCGGGTGGGGGCGGAAGCGAAGGAAGTAAATGGTCAGTGGACTGCCACCAAGGCGATCATGAGCCGCAGTGCGCGGATTATCATGGAAGGTTGGGTGAGGGTACCTGGCGACAGCTTCTGATGGCTCCTATAGTTGGAACAGGAGGGCCGTAATATGTCTGCCACTTACGATCTCAACGAACGCCCGGACTACGACGACGTACTGCAACAAATCGCCGACTATGCCCTTGATTACCGCATAGAAAGCGAAGAAGCCTGGGAAACGGCCCGTTATTGCCTGATGGACACCCTGGGCTGCGGCTTGCTGGCGTTGCGTTTTCCGGAATGCACCAAACACCTGGGCCCGCTGGTGGAAGGCACGATCGTTCCCCACGGCGCCCGGGTGCCTGGTACTCCATACCGCCTGGACCCGGTGAAAGCCGCCTGGGACATAGGCTGTATCGTCCGCTGGCTGGATTACAACGATACCTGGCTGGCGGCCGAATGGGGCCACCCCTCCGATAATCTCGGCGCCATTCTTGCGGTTGCCGACCATCTTTCTCAAAAACGCGTTGCCAATGGCCAGGCGCCACTGGCCATGAAGGCCGTTCTTGAGGCCATGATCCTGGCCCATGAAATTCAGGGTGTACTTGCCCTTGAGAACTCGTTTAACCGGGTAGGGTTGGATCATGTTGTGTTGGTGAAGGTGGCGTCGACCGCCGTCAGTGCCAAACTGATGGGCGCCAACCGGGAACAGATGCTCTCCGCGCTGTCTCATGCCTGGGTAGATGGCCAGGCCCTGCGCACCTATCGCCACGCGCCAAACGCGGGTTCCCGAAAATCCTGGGCGGCGGGGGATGCAACCTCTCGTGGGGTTCGCCTGGCAGACATTGCCATGCGCGGGGAGATGGGCATTCCCGGGGTGCTGACGGCGCCACAATGGGGCTTCTACGACGTCCTGTTCAGCAAGACCAATCGCGATCAGGCCCTGAAACCCGAATCATCACGCCGCTTCGCCTTACCACAGCCTTTCGGCTCCTACGTGATGGAAAACATTCTGTTCAAAATCTCGTTCCCGGCAGAGTTTCATGCCCAGACCGCCGCTGAGGCCGCGGTAAAACTACACCCGCAAGTGAAGGGCCGGCTGGACGATATCGATCGCATAGAGATCACTACCCACGAGTCGGCCATTCGCATTATTTCCAAGCAGGGCAAACTCGCCAATCCGGCAGACCGGGATCACTGCCTGCAGTACATGACGGCGGTGCCACTGATCTTTGGCAACCTGACAGCAGAGCATTACGAAGACAGCTTTCACCAGGCCCATCCAGAAATCGACCGCCTGAGAGACAAAATGCAGGTCATCGAGGATGAACGATATACCCGCGAATACCTCGAGGCCGATAAACGATCAATCGCCAATGCGATACAGGTTTTCTTCAAGGATGGCTCCAGTACCGACAAGGTTGCCGTGGAATACCCGATAGGGCACCGACGCCGGCGCAAGGAAGGTATGCCGCTGCTGGTGGAGAAATTCCGTGCCAATCTTCAGACACGCTTTCCTGCCCAGCAATGCGACGCCATTATGGACAGTTGTGGGAGTCTGGGGCGGCTTGAGGTGATGCCGGTGCACGAGTTTGTGTCGCAACTATAAAATATTTGTAAAATTGAACGAAATGGGCGAGTGGCCCACATTGCAGTTTCAATGAATTGCCGTACAATCCCGTAACGGTTTGTTACAGTGTGTAGCAAAGGATGCTTGCAGTACAGGCAGTGTGAACCGCACAAGGAGTCGACGTGGCCCACGTCAGGTTGTTCAGACACTATATACACTTACCTTTTGTTATTCTCGGCCTGATCGATCTGATCGTCATGGGCCTTGCGTTCGCACTGGCGGTGTTTTTCCGCTTCTTCGGCGAGCTCGAATTCTTCCTCGATAATCTTGTTTTTGTCCTCCCTTCCATCGCGATCTTTGCGTTGTTCAATCTGATCGTCATGATCGCGCTGGGCGTGCACCAGTCCCGTGTGGAAGAAGGCATGTCCGGCATGATGCTACGCACCATCATGGCCATGATTCTCGCTATACCGCTGCACGGCTTTGCCTATTTCGTGGCTGATGACTGGCTCTGGTATCTGGGCAGCTTCGGGTTACTGACATCGGCGACTGTGCTGGCGATATTTTCGCTGGGCATTGCCAGAGTGGTGTTCTTTGCTGTTGTCGGCAAGGACCGCTTCAAGCGCCGGGTTCTGGTGCTGGGTGCCGGCCGCCGGGCAAAACAGATGTTCGAGGACCTGACCACTCCCTTCAACCGTAAAGGTTTTTCACTGGACGGCTTCGTTCCCATGCCGGATGACACGGTGGAAGTGGATGAGCAGTACCTCATTAACCTTCCAACCTCCTTGCATGACTACGTCCTTCGACATCCGGTGAGGGAGATCGTGGTTGCGGTGGACGACCGCCGTCGGGGCTTGCCGATGGAAGACCTTCTGGAATGCAAAATGGAAGGTGTGCACATTATCGACGGTGCCAACTTCTATGAGCGTGAATCCCGTAAGGTGGCTCTGGAAATGATCACCCGGGGCTGGCTGGTGTTCTCTGACGGATTCACGGTTTCTTCGGTGTATGGCGTTGGCAAGCGGGCGCTGGACGTTCTGGCCTCCGGTACGCTCCTGCTGGCGACGTTCCCGATCATGATTCTCACCGCCATCGCCATCAAACTGGAAGACGGTCTGAAAGCTCCGGTGATTTACAGTCAGGAACGGGTAGGCCTGAACAACCAGGTGTTCAAGGTGCACAAGTTCCGTTCCATGATTACCGACGCGGAAAAGAACGGCGCGGTCTGGGCCCGGAAGAACGATACCCGGGTAACACGCGTAGGCGAATTTATCCGTAAGGTGCGGATTGATGAACTGCCACAGATCTTTAATGTACTGAATGGCACCATGGCCTTTGTCGGGCCGAGGCCAGAACGGCCGGTGTTCGTTGAGCAGTTGTCTGAAAAGATTCCGTTTTATGCAGAAAGGCACCGGGTAAAGCCCGGGCTGACCGGTTGGGCCCAATTGTGTTTCGCCTATGCGGATAACGAAGAGGACACCCGGGAAAAGCTGCGCTACGACCTCTACTACATCAAGAACCAGAGTTTACTTCTTGATCTGTTGATTATAATTCAGACAGTAGAAGTGGTATTGTTCAAAAAAGGATCAAGGTAGTTTCGGGAGTCAGCTGTTCCCGGAACATGGAATAGAGCACGGACCTCACAAGAGAGGAATAAAGATGTCACGGAAGTATCTCATCCAAGGGCTTATTGTGTCCCTCATGGCGGTAGCTTTGGCAACGGGTTGTGCCGGCCCTTCCGCTTCCTCTTCAGAACAGATCCAGCGTGCATTGGCCGTTGATACCCGGGATAGCGTGGATCAGTACATACTGGGCGCAACCGATGTCGTACGGGTTTCTGTGTGGCGCAACGAGGATCTCAGTATCTCCGTTCCGGTTCGGCCTGACGGCAAGATCTCCGTACCGCTGGTAGGCGACGTGCAGGCCAGTGGCCGCACGCCCGAAGAGTTGGCCAGCTCCATTCGTACTTCCCTGACTGAGTACATTCGTGAGCCACAAGTGAGCGTGGTGGTTACCTCCATGGGCAGCCACGAATTCACAGACCGGGTGCGCGTAACCGGTGCGGTTCGCCAGCCCATTTCGGTACCTCACCAGAGCGGTATGACCGTGCTGGATATCTTCCTGAGTGCCGGTGGCGCTAACGAATTTGCCGCGCTGAACAACGCCATGTTGTATCGGAAGCTTGAGGGCGACGTGGTTGCCATTCCCGTAAAACTGGACGACATCCTTAACAAAGGCCGGGTTGAAACCAACTACGGCATGCGGCCGGGTGACATTCTTACCATTCCAGAGCGCAGTTTCTGAGTGGTTGCAGAGCTAAAAGGTCTGAAGGCGGGTTAGGTTATGGCATTACCGTTATCCCAGTTACCGCAGGAGATCATTCGCGAGGTCCGGGGCCGGAAGGGCCTCGCGTTTCTTGCGTTTGTGATTGTCAGTTTTGCTGTGCTTGGAGCAGGCTTTGTATGGCCCTATAAGTATCAGTCTGAGACCATCATCTTCGTAGACGACCGCAACATCATTGCGCCGTTGATGGAAGGGCGCGCCGTGGCCACGGAGATTAACGACCGTACCTCGGCTGCAAAAGAATTGCTGATGAGCCGGAGCCTGATCGAGAAAGTGGCTTTGGATCCTGAAATTTATCCGGATGCGCCCTCTGACCCGGCGGCACTTGAGTACCGGATTGCGAACATTCGCTCGGGTTTGTCGGTCAGGCCCCGGGGCGACAGTTATTTCAGTATTGGCTTTTCTTCCGCTTCCCAGATGGAAGCATTCCGCGTTGCCCAGAAACTGGGGCAGGTCTTTATAGAAGAAACCAAAGACCGTAAGCGGGCCGAAAGCCGCAACGCCTACGATTTCATCGACAAACAGGTCAAAAGCTACGAGCAGCAGCTGGCCCAGGCTGAGAACCGGCTCAAGGAGTTCCTCTCTGAAAACACCGATGGAACGGAGCAAGAAGCCAATGCCCGCATGGCGCAGCTTCGCAATCAGCTGGAACTGGCCGAACTCGAGAAAAAAGAACTTGAAACCCGTGCGGCTTCACTTCAGAGCCAGCTCGGAGGCATCCGGCCCACGATCACGCAAGGCCGAACTGAGGATACCTACAGAGAGCGGATCCGGATCCTGGAAGAGCGCCTGGATAGTCTGCGGCTGCAATACCACGATACCTACCCGGATATCGTGATACTCCGGGAACAGCTGGCGGAACTGCGCAAACAACGAGATCAGGCGGCAGAACGGCCGACCGACGTGAGTTCACTTGAGGGCGAAGAAGCCGTTAACCCGCTCTACCAGGAACTGCGGGCGAACCTCTCTACCACTCGGGCGGATATGGCCACCGTGGATACCAGAATTACTTCGCTCTCCCGTCTGCTGGAACAGCAAGCAAAGCGTATGGAGCGCATCCAGGCCAACAAGGCCCAGTACTCTGAGCTCACCCGCGACATGGAAGTGAACCGTGAGATTTACGATGACCTGCTCAAACGCCGGGAAAAAGCGCGGGTCTCCATGCATCTCGACATTGAAGGGCAGGGGCTAAACTACCGCATCAATGAAACCGCTCAGTTCCCGCGCACACCCTCCGGTCCCCAGTTCTCCATGTTTGCTGCGGCTGGGTTGTTCCTGGGGCTGGCGGCACCCTTTGGAGCGGTTGCGGGTCTACTACAGGTAGATCCCCGAATTCGTGCCAGGAAGCAGCTGGAAGAAGACATTGGTTTGCCGGTTCTTGTTGAGATTCCGGAGGTACGAACACCCTACGAAAAGCGACGGGATCGAAAGGTTACGTTACTGATCGGGATTTTCGCGGTGCTCACGGTAACAGTGTATGTGACCATCGTTGTGCTAGCTCAAATGGGAGTGATCTGATGCCAGAACAACGAAATGATCGGTCCGGATTTGATCCCGAGGGTTCCCAGAATTCTGGCAATGAGACAACCGGCAGCAGCCCGGCGGGCAGTGAAGAGCATTCCTTTTGGCTGAAGCGCAAGGAGCGTTTGAAACAAGAGCTGGATTTCCGGGATGACGAAGACTCTCGCATGCTGGTGCCAAGTTCTCTGGAACTGGGCCCCGGCGCGGTTGATAAATACGTTATCAGTAAGCAGATCGTGCGTATGCAGGAGCCCAGAAGGCTCACGCACGACGACCTCGACGAGCGTCGGATTATCTATCCCGAGTCCCGCAACCGCGCGCTGGTCAACCGCTTCCGGGATCTGAGAACCAAGCTGCTGGAGGTTTCCGGAGGCAACAACTTCACACTGGTGGTGAGCGGAGCCAGTACCGGTGCCGGTTCCTCGTTTGTGGCCCTGAATCTTGCTGCAGCCTTTGCCTTTGATCAGGCCAAGACGGCTTTGATCATCGACTGCAACCTGCGCGAACCGTCTTTGCACTCCACACTGGATGTGATGCCCGAGACAGGCCTGACCGACTTTCTGGACGATCCGGATTACGACATTGCCCGGATTCTCTATCCGACCGGTATTCCCAGGCTGAGGCTGATTCCGGCAGGCAGTCGCCGTGAAACCCCGGCCGAGTTTTTTACCTCCTTCCGGATGAAGCAATTCCTGCAGGCAATCCGTCGTCGCTATCCGGACCGTTTCATCGTGCTGGACACGGCGCCGATATCCGAATCTCCGGATGCCCGCATTCTGACCGAACTCTGCGATTACGCCATGCTGGTGGTACCTCACGGCAAGATCACTGCGGCGACGGCCGAACAAGCTGCGACGGCTTTCAATCCGGACAAGTTTGTAGGAGCGGTGATCAATGGCTGATCAGCAGAGGGTAGGGACACCCGTTGCAGTAAAGGCAATACCAGTAATGTTACTGGCTGGTGCCTGCTCGTTCCCCGTGTTTGCGCAAAGTGAGGTTACGTTCGGGCTGGACAGCCGCTTCACCGACAATGCCCGCAAAGCAGATACGAATGAAGACAGCGATTTCGAGACCCGTGCCTACCTTACCGCCGGTTACCAGACAGATCCCGGGCGCTGCAACGCTGATTTCCTGGGCACTCTGAGGTATTCCTGGTGGCAGGACGATAGCTTTGACAGCGAGAGCTTCGCGGAAATGGACTTCCAGGGCGATTGCGAGCTCGCCAACCAGCTTTACTGGGAAGTGGACAACAACCTTAGGGTAGTGAACCAGGACACTCGCCAGAGTGACACACCGGACAACCGAACCCGAAAAAACGTGTTCAGCACTGGCCCCAGATACCTCTGGCGTCTGAATGACACCAACTGGCTCAATCTTTCTGCCCGCTACGCCAACACCGAGTACGACGAACCGGAGGAAACGGACAGTGAGCGCTATACCGGTTCTATCGCCTGGAACCACCTGTTCAGTTCAACATTCACCGGGGGACTGAGCGTTTCCCACAGTCAAACCGAGTTCGACTATGGCGCAGAAGTGGATGTGAATAGTGCCCAGGTCACCTTCGAGAACCGTTGGGCGACCACCTCTCTTTCCGGTTCTGTTGGCGTGAGTGAAATCGAAACGGATTACGCCAATACCAACCAGTCGAGCGATGGGCTGGTAGGCCAGATAAACCTGACCCGGCAAATCAATCCGAGTACCGAATGGTACCTGAATGCCTCAAGGGAGCTGACAGACCGCACGTCCACGCTTGACCTTCGTTTCGGAGAGTTCGAGTTCAACCTCCGCGAAAGCATCACCGTTGAAAACAGCACTCTGGCCACCGGCCTCAACAAGCAGTTCTCCGATGCCTCCTCACTGAATATTGACCTTTATGCCTATCGCTCGGATTACCTCGAAAGCGAGGAGAGAGAGGACAAAGTCGGCATTAATGCCCGCTATTCACGCCAGATCTCGGAGCTGACCACCGGATACCTGGCGCTGGGCTTCGACCACCTGAGTTATGAACGCGACGACAGCCAGGACGAAGTCGCCCGAATCGTTCTCGGGGCTAAACACCAGGCAACCCGCGATTTGAGTTTGTTGGCCAGGGTAGGGCACGACACCAAGTCCAGCGATATTTCCAGCCGGGAATACGATGAGAACTGGGTGTTGGTTGGTCTGGAATACCGACTGAGGTGAGCCGCAATATGTTCTTGGGCACGCAAAGTAACGTAGCGGCTCTCTTTCGTTATGGAGCTGCGGGCGTCGTAGGGACATTGGCGCACTATGCCACGCTATTGAGCACGGTAGAGATTTTTGGGCTCTCGGTGTTGAGTGCAACATCCATTGGTTTCGTTCTCGGCGCGGTTGTAAATCACGAGCTCAATCGCCGATTCGTATTTGATGCTCGGGGCAAGAGCTACGGGCACACGGCGGTAAAATTCATGATTATTGCTGTGGTGGGTTTTTGCATTAACCTGGCGGCCATGTTTGTTTTAAATAGCCTGTTCGCTCTGCAATACATTGTGGCTCAGGTTCTTGCCACGGGATTAGTGTTTCTGATTACTTTTTTACTTAATAAGTCCTGGACCTTCGGGACTTAAGCGAGCGCCGAGAATGGATTCTTTGACTGTTTTAGTGCCGGTTTACAATGAGGAAGCTGTGATTGGCGAGTTCTATCGCAGAACAGTCGACGTTTGTGAAACGTTGGAGGGTACCCGTTTCGAGTTGTTATTTGTTGATGACGGTAGCTCGGACAGGTCCATCGAATTGGTTCACGACCTGATTCAGGATGATCCTCGCGTTTCCCTGCTAAGGCTGTCTCGGAACTTCGGAAAGGAAGCCGCGCTGACGGCGGGTCTGGATCATGTCGATAGCGATGCGGTCATTATTATCGATGCAGACCTGCAGGATCCTCCTGAACTCATTCCAGACATGCTCAAGCTTTGGCGACAAGGCTACGACACCGTCTATGGCCAGAGAACGGAACGTCACGGCGAATCGTTCGCGAAGAAAGTGACCGCCAGTGCATTTTACCGATTAATGGCTCATGTTGGGCGATTCTCGATTCCCCGCGATACCGGCGATTTTCGATTACTGAGTCGTCGGGCGGTCAATGCGCTGAAGAGCCTGCCGGAATCAAACCGCTTCATGAAAGGGCTGTTTTCGTGGATCGGTTACCCACAGATAGCGCTTAAATACTCGCGTGATCCTCGACATGCGGGTGATACCAAATTCAACTACTGGAAGCTCTGGAATTTTGCCCTGGACGGCATCACATCGTTTACCACGCTTCCGCTGAAACTGGCCTCCTATATCGGTGTCTTGTTGGCCTTCGGCTCGTTTGTGTATGGAGCCTATGTTGTTGTCAAAACCCTGCTCTGGGGCGATCCGGTTCCAGGTTACCCGTCGCTCATGACAGTGATTCTTTTTATTGGCGGAATCCAGCTGATTTTCCTTGGTGTATTGGGAGAATATCTCGGGCGGATGTTCGATGAGACCAAGCGACGTCCACTGTACCTGATTCAGGAACACGTGCGAGGCAGCGAGAACGAGCGGAAGAATTCCGTCATTGCGGCAGCCAGGGAATCGGTAAAATGACCTCCCAACTATCCGTTACTGAGAGAAACCTATGGCTTGTCGCCTTGCTGGTAGCGGTCGGCCTGTGTTTGTTTTATGGCCTGAACTACAGCCTCAGCGAGGGTGTATGGTTTGATGAAGCGCTGACGACCTATTTTATCGACCTGAACTGGGGCGATTTGTTTCACTTCATTGCCCGATATGAAGCGAACATGGCCCTTTATTACATCGTGCTCAAGATCTGGAGCATGGCCGCAGAATCAGAGCTTTTCCTTCGGCTATTTTCCCTGGTGTGTTTTGCCGGCGCGCTCTGGCTAATGTTCCTGCCGATACGTAAGTATTTTGGCGTAAGAGCAGTGTTTTCTTTCCTGGCTCTTAGCCTCTGCCATTTCTATCTCGCCCGATACAGTGTCGAGATTCGGGGCTATGCGCTTGCCCTGCTGTTCATGGCGCTCATGTGGTTCTGCTGGACTCGCATCGTACTCGACGGTAATCGGGGATACTGGTTGTGGTACGCATTAGCGGGGATATTTGCAGTACATACCCATTTTTTTATCGCGCTTGGCATATTTTGTCTCGGCCTAATGGCGTTACCTTCATTGAAGGAGCGTGGGGATGTGGGTAAGTGGTTGCGCGCTCATATAGTTATCGGACTGAGCTTTCTTCCCATTCTTGCGTTTGTGGTGTTCAAGGAAAGTGGCCAACTGGCGTGGCTGACCACCCCCGACCTGAGATCTCTGATTTACCTCGGTTTTGATTATTCCGGAGCCGCGCCGGAGGCCAGTGACCTGGTGCGCTTTGGCTTGCTGCTTGCTTTAGGCAGTCTGATATTGATCGGTTTTTTGGGGCTGCTGTATTCCGAGGGTGGAGTAAAAGTGCGGGGAAACAGGCCGCTCCAACTATGGATTAGTGCGCTCGTCATCGCTGTGGTGCCTGTCGGGATTGTATTTCTGGTTTCTCAGGTTGAGCCGGTTTTCTCCACGCGCTTTTTCACACCGTTTATGCCGTTTTATCTGATGCTCGGGGCTATCGGAGCCGCAAAGGTGTTTCGTTCCTGGGCTCTTGCACCGATGGCACTGGCGATGCTGTTCCTCGCAGTGTCTGCTCACGCTTATACACATCGCGAACCGAATCGTTGGGCAGGCGTTTTTCATTACCTCGCAGAGCATTGCTCTACCGGTCAGGCAGTGCTTTATATGAACCCGAGGGGGCAGGCTGCCATCAATTATTACCAGAAGCAGGCTCCGCTTGATTGCGGTCTCAAGTCGTTACCGTTCGAGTTAGTACCAGAGAACTATTTCAGAACCACGGATGATTACCCCGCCGAATTGAGTGGGCTCGATGACTACCAAACCATATGGTTGGTGACGACCCATCTCTCCGAAGCGGAAAGTAGGAAGCTGGAACAGTACCGAGAACAGATTGAATCTACCGTAGGCCCGTGCGAGAGCGCATATAGCAATATAGCGGTAAAGCTTCACCGTTGTTCTCACCAGGAAAAACCGGAGGCGATGCACGCGCCATGACCAAACATTCGATTTCTAACGCATTGACCATCGATGTCGAAGACTACTTTCAGGTAGCGGCGTTGGCAGAGGCAGTCGACCGTGACGAGTGGCACGCCATGGAATACCGTGTGGAGGCCAATGTAAATCGGTTATTGGAATTGCTCGATAACCAACAATGTAAAGCTACGTTCTTCACATTGGGCTGGGTCGCAAATAAGTCTCCTGCGCTTGTGAAAGCAATCCAGAATGCAGGGCACGAGGTTGCCAGCCACGGCTACAGTCACCAGCTTATCTACAACCAGACACCAGAGGTTTTCCGAGAGGAGACTCGCAGATCCAAACAGATTCTCGAAGACATTACCGGAGAGCCCATTACGGGGTATCGGGCTGCGAGTTACTCCATCACGAACCAGTCCCGCTGGGCGCTGGATATTCTGGCGGAGGAGGGATTCACCTGGGATTCGTCTATCTTCCCGGTTCACCACGACCGTTATGGAATGCCGGGAACACCCCGATGGCCCCACCGGTTGACTACCGATAAGGGCTATGAGCTTGCCGAGTTCCCTCTCAGCACGTTGCAGTTCCCGGGCTACACGCTACCTATCGCCGGTGGGGGCTATTTCCGGTTGTTTCCGTATTGGTTCAGCCGCTGGGGACTGGGTAGCATCAATCGTCAGCAACGGCCATTTGTATTCTATCTGCATCCCTGGGAAATCGACCCGGGGCAACCCAGGCTAGAGGTAAAATGGTTCTCCCGCTTCCGTCATTACAACAATCTGGATGTTTGCGAACAACGCTTAACCAGGCTGTTACGCCATTTCAACTTCACGACTATGAGTGATGTGCTGCGCAGTCAGGGCGTGTTGGACTCGTCACGCGACAACAAGCTCTCAATAACAGCCGTATCAGGAGCAACTGTGTGATGCAGTTTCTGTTCTGGCTATCCCTGGCGCTGCTGTTTTATATCTATTTTGGTTACCCACTGCTAGCCAAAGTGATTGCGAAGATTGCCGATCGCGAAGTACAAAAAAGCGGGAGCTATGAGCCCACTGTCTCCATCCTCATCGCAGCCTATAACGAGGCAAACGATATTGGGGCCACACTCAGAAATAAACTGGCTCTGGACTATCCCCCAGACAAAATTGAAGTCTTGGTGATTTCTGACGAATCCGAAGACGGCACGGACGATATCGTGCACGAAGTGGCGGAAGATGCAGCTTTTCCAGTCCGCTTGTTCCGGCAAGTGCCCCGGCAGGGCAAAACTTCGGGCCTGAACACGCTAGTGCCGGAAGCAAACGGTGAGATCATCCTGTTCTCTGATGCGAATTCCCATTGGGATGCTCAGGCCCTCAAACACCTGTGCAGCAACTTTGCGGACCCGGCCGTAGGCTATGTCACCGGAAAAATGGTCTATGTAAACAAAGATGGCTCCTTCGTGGGGGATGGCTGCAGCGCCTACATGAAGTATGAAAACTGGCTACGGGCGCAGGAAACACAAATTGGCTCTGTTGTTGGCGTAGACGGCGGTATTGATGCAATGCGCAGGGAGCTATACAAACCACTCAGAGCGGACCAGTTACCGGATTTTGTTCAGCCATTAAAAGTCGTGGAGCAGGGCTACCGCGTAGTCTATGAGCCCGAAGCCTTGCTCAAAGAAGATGCGTTGAACGACAGTGACAGCGAGTTCAGCATGCGCGTGAGGGTAAGCCTGCGAGCACTCTGGGCTCTGAAGGACATGAAGCAACTGATGAACCCATTACGGGACCCTGTATTTGCATGGCAGATGATTTCACATAAATTACTGCGATACGGGGCATTTGTGCCATTGATCCTGCTCGCAATCACCGCGTTAATGCTGGCGCCGATGAAAGCAATATATACCTTGGCAGCTCTGGGATACGTTGTATTTATGGCGTTGGCCTGGGCCGGACACAAACAGGAGAAAGAAGGGAAGTCACTCTCTGCACTACTATCTATTCCCTACTATTTTGTGCTGCTCAATGTAGCTTCCTACAAGGCGTTCATCGCTTTTGTACGGGGAGAGAAGAAGGTTATCTGGAATCCAAGGAAGGGGTGATCAGTGGCATTGCTAGGGCTTGAAACAATACTGCAATCGAAGAAACTTCCGGGTCTTGACGGCTTCCGGATGATCGCGGTTATGGCAGTGGTCTTGGCTCATTCAGGAGTCGGAACACTGTTCTTCTCGTCCCGACATGGTGTTGCCGGATTCTTCGTTTTAAGTGGCTTTTTGATCACATGGTTATTGCTCAAAGAGCACGGAAAAAATGGTGATATATCTCTCAAGAACTTTTATATAAGGCGCTCACTACGCATATTTCCAGCTTATTATGCGTTTATCGCCGTATCGATCAGTTGGGATCTGTTTCGCGGCAATGACGACATTCGGGAGGTGATCTTTCCCGGCCTGTTTTATCTCATCAATTACCACAATGCACTGGAAGGCCACAGCTCATCTTCCTTGGCCCATCTCTGGTCGTTGGCCATTGAAGAGCAGTTTTATCTTATCTGGCCTGCCATTTTCATGCTGTTGATGAAACGAGGAAAAAACACCGTACTGACCTTCCTGATTAGTGCGAGCCTCGTTGTCATGATCTGGCGGAGCATCGCTTATTCTGTGCTCGACTGGGGTAGCTCCTACGCCTATAACGCATTCGATACCCGGTTTGATAATCTGGCTATTGGATGTGTCTTGGCGTTTTTGATGGAGCGGGAGAGAGCAATTGGGCTACTGAATGCAGTAAGCAGTCAATTCTGGATGCCGATAGTTACCTTTGTTCTGTTATTCCTGTCTCGACAGCTTTCAGATACGCATTACGCCTATGGCCCAGGCTTCACTATCGACGCGTTGCTGCTGGCTATTTTACTGATGCAGCTTGTCCGGTTGAGCACCGGTCGATTCTGGGGCTGGTTGAACCATCCCTATGTTGTGTATCTCGGAGTTATTTCCTACCCAATCTATCTTTGGCACATGTGGGGGGTACAGGCTGGCCAGAAAATGAATTTCCTTCCCGAATCCGTCCAATTGATGGCAGGGGTTGTCATCAGTTGTTGCTTGGCCGCAGCGTCTTATCATCTTCTCGAGAGGCGATTCCTGGCCCTGAAAGGTCGCTATGAGGGGCGTAGAGAAGACGAAGCATCTGGGGCGACTGTATCGGAAACGATCGGAGTAGTGAAATGAAGGTTCTGCACCTGATTGATAGTGGTGGGCTTTATGGTGCGGAGAAGATGTTGCTCGCTCTGGTGAAAGCTCAAATGGATCAGGGGCTAGATCCGATGATCCTGAGCGCGGGGGATCCAGCTATTGAGGAGAAGCCGCTGGAAGCCGAGGCTAAACGATTGGAACTGCCGATTACTCCTTGGAGGATGAAACCAGGATTTAACATCAGGGAGAGTAGAAAAATTCTGAAGTGGGCAATTTCCAATGGTTACCACATCCTGCATTCTCACGGTTTTAAGTTTAATGTTCTTCTTGGTAGTTACCCCAAGCGCCTACGGGGAATCCCTATGGTCGCCACTTTGCATGGCTATGTGCACGCTAGGAAATTTAGCAAGATGTGGCTCTATGAGTTGCTCGACAGGTTTGCGATCACTTTTCTGCAGAGTGTTGTTCTTGTAGGTGAGGCGATGAAAAAAGATCTGCCTGACAGTGTAACTGCTAGAGAAAAGGTACGGGTTATCCCAAATGGGCTGGACATTGACGCAATAAGCCAGCAATCGAAACTACCTGTTGAATGGCCAATTCAGGAATTTATGTCGAACCACTCGCCGATTATCCTGGGCGTTGGGCGCTTATCGAAGGAAAAGGGTTTTGATCGATTAGTTGCTGCGTTCGCCAGTTTAAAAAGATGCCTGCCCACTGCCGGAATGGTTATTGTCGGAGAAGGAAAGCAGAGGAGTTCCTTGGAGTTTTTGCTCCAACAACACGGTATTTCTGATTCAGTGTTAATGCCAGGATATTCAAACAATGTTGCTAGCCTTTTACGAAAGGTAGATCTGTTAGTAATGCCTTCTCTGACGGAAGGCTTACCGATTACGCTTCTGGAGGCAATGGCTATTGAAACACCCGTGTTAGTTTCGTCAGTCGGCGAAATGCCATCGGTTCTTGGTTTTGGCCGAGGTGGCAATATTGTTGAAACGAGGGCTGATAGTGTCTTGTTAGCTAGAGCTATAACTGATGCTTTGAACTGCGAGACTCTAACGCAGAAAACGGAATGGGCTGCCAAGGCGGTCTTAGAAAAGTTCTCTTCCGAGTCAATGGCCAAGCAATATCTCGAACTTTACCGGGGATTATGAGGCGTTTTTCGTGATTTCCAAGCTTAGGTTTGTCTTAGTTCATTTCTTCTTTTTCACTTTAGGGCTCAGGGTGGGGCAGTCTCGGAGAGAATTGGAAGCCCTATTCGAGCTAAGTGAAGATGATCGGTCCCTCGAGCTTGAAAGGAGGTTATCGAGTTGCAGGCCAATCAATTCGATCGGCGAGGAAGTTACCAGTTTTAAAGATTTGAATTCGTCTCCTCCACTTTCGAAGGATAGGTTCAGGGAGCAGTGTGCTGCGGAGAAAATCAGTAAGGGCGCGGCGTTTGGTCGCCATACAGCCGGTACCACAGGGGCACCAACAAATGTCGCATTAGGACGGAAAGACCTCTCTAGAATGCTTGCAGTACGTGATTATTGTTTGCGCCACTATGGCATCAAACTGGGCGAGCGGGAGGCGCGGGTTTGGGGCCGGCCAGATAAAGGCTGGAAAGGCATGATAAGAAACCTTGTACTCAATCGAAGCGTTTTCTATCCGGTTGGGGACAAAGCCTTGGATGAAGTTAAGAGGCTTCTTAGATCTAAGTTCGTATACATGTATGGATATGCTTCTCTGATATTGGAAGTGGCAAGATTAATTGAAAAGTATCAATTAGACCCTCCGGATCTACGATGCATTATATGTACAGCGGAAACTGTTCTGAAGAGCCAGAAGCAGTATATTAGTCATGTATTGAAGGCACCTGTTATTGAAGAGTATGGAGCCACCGAGTTTGATATTATTGCTTTTGAGTGTGATGAGGGCCACCGACATTTAGTTAATCCGTGGATATACGTCGAACAGTCGGATGAAGGCGAGTGCCTCATTTCTGATATGGAGAGAAAACCTAAGGGAATAGTCCGATATCAGTTAGGTGACTCTCTTAAAATTAAGAGAACTGACTGTCACTTGCTGGGTTCTACGAAAAGTATTGATGAACTGGAGGGCCGGTCGATAAACCGGTTTGCCTTTGTCGATGGTGGCAAGAAATTTCATGCTGTAGAGTTCGCAAGAATTGTAGAAGGTTACCAACTTGAATCAGGCGAGAGTTTTGGATTTACCATTGTTCAAATGGGGTTTGGTGAGTTTGAATTATATGCTGAATCGCAGCCTGAGGAAGGTATTCGGTGCCTTTCTGACTATATTTCATCTGAAATCGAGCGCCGTCTCGGGTATAAAATACGTGTGAGCCCGCCCGGCAATCAGGCAGGTTTATCCTCACCAAAGTTCCACAAGGCGGGATACTTTATACAGAACCTGGAGTCCTAGGGAATGTCTATAGATAAAGCAATTACTATTGCTGCTGTTGGCGATATCTCTCTTGGTGATCACCCTGTGTGTGCTGGTCATGGCATGAGGAAGGCATTTTCTAAACTGGGGGATAGACTGTTCGCTGAAGTTAAAGGTGTTTGGGCGGATTCTGATATAGTTATGGGCAACCTGGAAACGGTAGCATCAAATATAGGTTTGAAGCGATCCTACTTACCGTCATACGAGATGCGAGGGGACCCCTCCGCTTTGGGAGTGCTCAAACGTGGCGGATTCAACCTGCTTAGTGTTGCCAATAATCACTCTATGCAGCATGGAGTGGCCGCTTTCAGCGACACAGTCAGTAGCATGGTGGCACACAACCTCTCAGTAATCGGTGTGGATGATCCCAGTACAGGCGCATCAGTCCCATTTGTATACAAGGCATATGATAAGGAGCATGTTTTCTTAGCATATTCGTTGCGCCCAGAAGAATGGTCAGATGGTCCAGTGCCCTACAGCTATAGATGTGAAGAGGAGTCAATCCTGGCTGAAATCAGAGGAATTCGTGAAGAGTATGACGGGTTCATTGTGCTCTCACTTCACTGGGGGTTAGAGTATTTGGATTATCCTAGCCCGGACCAGCTTAGTCTTGGACGATTGCTTATTGATGCGGGGGTCGATGTAATTGTTGGGCATCACCCTCACGTGCTTCAGCCATATGAATATTATAATAATGGTCTGATTATTTATAGTCTTGGGAACTTTGTGTTCGATCTTTGGCACCCTGAAACTAAGGTGACTGCTATTGCAAATATTGTGCTCAGAGAGGGGAAGAAGCCGGAGGTGAGTTTCGTGCCTGTCTTTATTGGGGAAAAGTTTATCCCAGTACTGGCTGATCAGAATCATAGCGATATTGTTCGTGACTTATTGAGTTTCGATAAAGGGAAGATGGATTACGTTAACAGTCTGAGTTCCGATGATTATCAAAATAATTATCGGCATCGGATTTCTGAAGTAAAGTCAAGAAAGTATAAATACTTCATAAAAAATATTTATAGATATCCAGTTCTGATAATATTGCAGTCTTTTGGTAGAACGATTTTTCGAAGAGTTACGGGTAACTGAAGTCTTGGTGTGTTTAGGTTTTAAAAAAAAATATTTCGGCGGGCAGGATATGAGTGAGAATACAGATGTTGTTCAAATTCTCTGGACAGGAGGTTGGGACTCGACATATAGAGTGATTTCATTAGTGGAGAGCGGGTATTTAGTACAGCCCCACTATATAATGGATCCAGCCCGTCCTTCGAGATTTTTGGAAGTAGAGACAATAGCGAAAATTAGCAATATTTTAAATCAAGATTTTGGAAATAGAGTTCTTGACTTGAAGGTAGTGGACCTGGATTCTATTCATGTTCCCGTCGAGGTCTCAAAATCATACGACCAGATTCGCAGCCAATGTTTTGTTGGCTCTCAGTATAAATGGCTTGCGGCCTATACCTTAATTAACGAATTGGATGCTTTGGAACTAGCGATTCACAAAGACGATCGAGCATGTGATGTTGTATCTAGTTTTATTGTAAAAAACTACCAAGGAAGCCATGTTTTGGGTACGGATGCGCCCGTGGAAATTAAGGCTATCTTTGGTCGATTTTCCTACCCAATAATTGATATGACAAAATCTGACATGAAGAATAACTTAGTCAGCAGTATATCTAAAGAGGTGATGGCCCTTACCTGGTTTTGTCATACCCCGGCATTTGGCAGATACCCGTGTGGACACTGCAATCCTTGTATATATACAGCAAAAGAAGGGCTTATCAATCGTCTGCCATGGCATGCAAAAATAAGATACCATATTCGGCTGTATCCACGGCTTAAAGACATTCTGATAAAGTATCCCAAACTTCACAGTTTTTTTATTAAATTGAAGAGAACGTGAAGCTTCTAGACTTTACTGATTGTATTGTGAACCCCCGCGTTTGGAGTTTTCTGATCAAATGGTATTTGGGTCAACTGCAAGAGAGCTCATGACCTTTTCAAGGCGTGCCTTTTCCGATTCCCAGTTATACTTTCTCAAGACAGCGCGGTAGCCGTTTGTTCCCAGACTCTCTCGGATCTCTGGTGTTCTAAGATATTCTAGTTTCGCCGCAATATCGGCTGGGTCTAGATCTTGACAAACTACTCCACATTGAGTCTCGTCAATAATTCGCTTTATAGGGATCACCTCTGTTGCCAAAACCGGGAGACCCGAGAGCATGTAGTCGAATATTTTATTTGGAATTGTGTGGTTCCAATGGCCACATACTCGGTACGTAAGTGCACCGATATTGGCGGCGGCCATTAATTCGTTGACTCTTTCGTGGTCAAGCCAGCCGTGAATAGTCACCGATCTTTCTACGCCAAGTTCAGTAACCAAATTTTCCAACTTTGGTTTGCTTGCACCTTTACCAACGATATCGACTTTGATGGAGTCTGCAGCATTTCCCCTAGAAATATATTGGGCAACGGCTCGAATCAAAAGGTCCAGACCTCGGAGCTCAGTGAGGAAGCCTACGTAAACAAGACGGAGGGTTGTGCCGGTGTGTTGATGCACTAATCCGCCGAATTTGTCTGTTGGTGGCGTGTTGCTGACGATCGTGACCCGCTCCTTGGCAATACTCTTTTTTAGCAAACGGTCATGTGACTCTTCGATCATGACGAGCGTATGGTCAAGCCTTGGTAAAACTGCTGACTCGTATCGTTCAGCAATTTTTGGACTTTTTAACAGTCTTTGAATCGTAGACTTATCTGAAAACTGAGCAGAGGACGCGTACATTTCGGGGTAAACCTCTGCCATGTCGAGAACCACTTTGGTACCAAAGAGGCGCTTAAGGATTAACGCACTTTTCACTAAGGGAAGGTCCCGAACGATGATTACGTCCGCATTTTCCTGGCGAACTGCCTGGAAAATCGCAAATAACCAGATTGGACTGAACCACAATGGAAAGTTCAGGGTTTTTCTGAGGAAGAAAGGGAATAGCCTGAAACCGGGAAGTCTGCGCAACGTAACGTTGTCGCTTGGCTCTCTTACGGGTCGTTGATCCATATTTCGACTAACAATCGTGACCGAGTGGCCTTGCTCTGTCAGTGCCAGCGCGAGTTTTTCAACCCTTACATCCCATGGGTAATCTTCTTTATACACGAGAATTATGTTCAACGAAGGGTCCTCCTTTACCTAAATTATTCACGTTGAAAAATGTGCTGGGGTGGCTTGTGTTGGGCGACGTAGTCTATCATGTAGGTAAGTGGCCTGCCCGTCCTTGACTAGTCTTTCGGAGGGGCCGTTCGGTCTGGATTGGTCCGAATTTTGAGAGCTGGTTCTCGTTTTATTTTAGGTAAAGTCCGGGCGTGTTTTGTGTCAGATCGGTAACGACATGTGGCTTTTGGTTGGGATGTGAACGGCAGCAAGCTAATGCTCAGTTTTGCCGTTCATAGTCTGCCAGTCGGTGACATGCATCCATTGCGCAAAGCCTGCGCAATGGTATTTGATAGGAGTGAGAAAAATGATTCTCCATTACGCCCTTCTTGGAAGAATAAATCTACTGATCTTTTTGTTTGCAGCTGGATCGTTGTCCTTAATCGCAACTGGCGCCAGTGCAGAGCCGTCTATTTCGGGAGTTCAGGTGTCCGAAGATGTTAGGCACGGCTCTGCAGTCACTATTAGCGGAACAGGTTTTGGTGATAAGCCGTCACCGGCCCCTGTATTCGTAGACTATGTGGAAGAAACCTATGAATACGGCAAACGAAGAGCAGTATATTCAAACTTTAGAGACGGCGATATAATTCAGCCAGCATCTGAGAATCCGGAATCCCTCTGGGGAGCTGCAACATCAGCTCTGCCTGTCAGGTATGACAACGAGGGAGAGAATGCACGTCATAAGTTTGACGAAGCGCGATATCATTTTTTTGGTGAGAATTCTTGGCTTGGGCGCCCTGTTGTATACGGCGGGCCTGATGGGTGGAGCACTCCGGACAACAATCCACAAATTTACGTTAGTTGGTGGGTAAAGGTCGATTATAACTCTACGTACTATTGGCGGATTAATCCCATTGAACTCAAGGGGCAATTCCGTGCCGGAGAGCCTGTAACTTTAGATGGTGCAGTGGCCGGCGATTACGTGGGCAAAGATGATGACGGCCTTCTTAACTTTGTGTTTCCCGGGAATATTAATTCAAATAGGCTACGGGGGAAGGTCATAGAGGGTATCGAATCGAAAGCAACAACGGTGTTTCCAGAATCTCCAAGATCTGGGTCTGGTTATGGTTTCGAGAGTCCTGGCACCAAATATATACGAATTTGGGATGAGCCAAACTCGAAGGGAATACGCGCTAGTCTTTCTATGACGGATTATTATGTTTCGTCAGCCGAAAACTTAAGCTATGGGACTGGAAAAATATATCAGCGTCGCGAAATGGAGCCGGAGCTCTGGCACCATTTCGAAGTTGAAATCGACACTGAAAGAGGTGTGATGCGGTCCTGGTTCAATGGCGAAATGGGTGGGGTGGGTGAGTTTGATCCCAGGGCAGCCTTCGAAGAAGGGTTGAGCCCTACCATTGCGTTGATTGGTAACAATGCCAAGCAGGATAAGCTTCAAAACCTCTACATTTCAGAAATCTACATGGATAGCAGTGTTCAACGAGTTGTGGTGGGTGATGCACCGCGCTACGAGGATCTGTCCCACTACGAAGTACAGAGGCCCATCGGTTGGAATGGTGGTCAAGTTGAGTTCGTTCTGAACCTTGGTTCACTTGATACTTCGTCAGGGTTATACGTTTACGTTTTTGATGAGAATGGCGTTCCAAATCAGGAAGGCTTTGCGTTGTGTGCAAGTGTAAATTGCCCCTCGCCACCTGAGCCCATTAAATTACAGGTAAACTGATTCGCCTGAGTGGCGTCTTTTCCATCTCTCGATGCGAATCAATTCAACGGAGCTGTAGATGACAAGGAAGTTAAAGCGAGAGCTGTTTAACCTCGCTCGTGAATCAGATCTTGCAGGTTGGCGTTTTCTGATTCGTATGGTCTTGCGTCGTGTCGTCAAGGGGGCGGGGGGCGCACCCAGACTTGATCAGCTTACTGGGACGTTGGCTCACTTTCCTGATAACCGCTTTCATAAACGTCAGCTATCTGAGTCGCTCGGCTTAGCCAGTTTGGTCAATCGTTCCGTGAGGGGAACAAAACCGGTTTCCCTTAGTTACTGCGCCTTATTGAAGGCTTACATCTCGGACTCGGAGAAGGGAATACTGCTGGTGTCTTTCGAGAATCAGTTGGCGCAGTTGCTCAACTCCGGTCGGATTGATGAGATTCTTGTTCGGTTTCATCTTGTATTTATACCCTCTTGGAGTGGATTGTACTCCAGAGAATTATTCAGGTTGGTTGCTGCAGCCCAGCAAGATCCTGTTTTTGTTATGCCCGTTCATAGTCATGAGAGAGGTTTGGTTCCACCTCTTGGTATTAATTGCCACTCGCTCCCATTTAACGCGGCCAGCTGGGTTAATCCTGTCTTCTTTGAAGGGCCAGCTCAGGAAAGAGATATTGACTGCCTGATGGTTGCCAACTTTGCCAGTTTCAAAAGGCATTGGTTGTTATTCAAGGCATTAAAGGGGCTACCTGGGGATATCAAGGTTACCTGTGTGGGTGTTCCTTTGGGTTCCCGAACCGCTGAGAGCATTCGTCAGGAGGCAGCGGAATACGGGGTATCGGATCAGGTAACGATCGTTGAGGATCCCAGCCAGGAAGAGCTCAGGCGTTATTTTCGACGGGCGAAAATGTTCTGTGCGATGTCTTACCGAGAAGGGTCGTTTATTGCTGTTGCCGAGTCTCTGATGTCAGGCACCCCCGTACTCATGTTTCGCAATGCGCATATTGGTACCAAAAGCCTTATCAATGAAAAGACTGGCGCACTGGTGAAGTCCGTCAGGGAGTTACGGCAGAAGATACTGGAGTACAGGAACTTTGAAGGGCACGATCAGGTTCGACAGACTGCGATAGATAATATCAGTGCACAGGCTAATTCCCGTAAACTTAACGATATGCTCCGGAACTGGTCAATCAATAATGGCAAGGCCTGGACGGTTGATATAGAACCATTCTACAGCCAGCGACTCGACTTTCATTATTTTAATGATGAAAGTCGTGATCGTCTGGCTGATGATTACAGGTATTTATCCGAGTTAGGTATCCGGTTTCCGAGGTTCTCTTAAGTCCATGCCCTCCAGGAATAGTGTTGTGCCGTCTTCATCCAATGAATTGGTTTCCGTAATCATCCCTTCCTATAATCGTGCAGCCTATATCGAGGCTGCCATTAACTCTGCGCTTGACCAGACTTACGGTCCGGTTGAGGTTATTGTCGTGGATGATGGATCGACGGATGGCAGTTATGAAAAGATACAACAATGGGCAGAACGAGGAGACCTGGTGCTTTTGACCCACCCTGAGCGCAGGAATCGGGGCCAGTCTGCATCGATCAACCTGGGTATTCAGCAAGCAGCCGGTAGCTATATTGCAATTCTGGACAGTGATGACATGTTCGCCAAAGAAAAATTGGCCGATCAAGTAGCGTTCCTGGAAGCTAACCCCGAAATAGGTATGGTTTATGGCCAAGGTCATGCAGTAGATGCTGATGGTAATTTCCTGTTTAAAGTTCCTGGTGATGGTCATCAGGAACCGAGTGATCCTAACCGGCTACTCCTGGATTGTTACATGGCGCTACCAGGGGGATCACTTGTTCGTCGTTCGGTATTTGAGAAGGCTGGCTTATTTGAGGAATCTTTTAGGGCCGGCCAGGATCACGATATGGCTATTCGGATCATGGAAGCGACTAAATGCGCTTATTTTCCGAAGCTTGCTTTCTATTACCGCAAACACGACGACGCCATTAGTGTTAAAGGTCTCGAACGTCGCTGGCTTACTGGGTTGGAAATTCTTCGCCGTGCGAATGAACGCTATCCCTACATGAGGAGCACAATCCGAAAACGCAAAGCGGTCCTTCAATTCAGATTAGGGCAGACCTATTGGCGAGAAAGGCGCAAGGCCAAGGCGTTACCGCATCTTGTATCTTCAGGTTTACTTGACCCCGCCCGTGCCTTGATGGTTCTGATAGGGCGAGAGCAGGTTTAATGGATTCCGCACCGCAGCCCATTCTCTTTGTTATCGACCACTTCCGTAATCCCAATGCTGGTACTGAGGGCCAGCTATTCCAGTTGGTTAAAGGCCTGGATCGAACCAGGTTCAAACCTCACCTGCTGGTCTTCCGGGATTCGGAGTTTCTTCAGGTCGGCGGATTCCCTTGTGATTACTCGGTCTTGGGGCAGCATCGTGTTCTTTCTGTGGCTACCTGGTATGCGCTTTGGCAAACCGCCCGGCGGTTTCGAGCTTCTGGTGGTCGCTTGGCTCATGTGTTTTTTAATGATTCCTCGGTCGTCTGTCCGCCGATCTTCCGTTTGCTTGGTATCGAAACGATCATCTCCAGGCGGGATATGGGGTATTGGTACACCCGCAAGTATCTGGCTCTGTTGAACCTAAGTGGTCGTTTTGTTGCCGCTGCGATCACCAACAGCGAGGCGGTTAAGGATGTGACGCTTCGGCATGAGCCTGTTTCTTCAGATAATACTCACGTGATCTACAACGGATACGAGTTTGAGGAGGTGCAACCCTCAATACCTTCCGATCTGCAGGAATTGCGAGTGGGACATCCAGATGCAGTATTCGCTGGAATTGTCGCCAACATCCGGCCGATAAAACGGATGGAAGATGCGATACGAGCGGTAGGGTTGCTGTCAGGGCAAAGCCCCGCTTTGCATCTGGTTATCATTGGAGATGGGGACCCCGAGGACCTCAAAGCAATGGCAGAAGAGCTGGGAATTGAAGGGCAGGTACACTTTCTGGGCGCGCGTAGGGATGTAAAGGGTTGTCTCGCCGGCCTGGATATCGGCTTGCTATGTTCTGAATCCGAAGGTTTCTCTAATGCCGTGGTAGAGTATATGCAGGCGGGATTGCCCGTAGTTTGTAGCGCCGTGGGGGGCAATCCGGAAGCGATTGCCCACGGAGAAACCGGTTTTTTGTACGGCTGTGGTAATGTGAGTGAGTTGGCGGAACGCCTCAGAGCATTGGCTTTTGATGGTGATCTCCGTGCCCGTTTGGGAGAAAATGCCAGCGTTAATGCAAGACAGCGCTTCAGTATGGAAACGATGGTTCGGCAGCATCAGGAAGTTTATGGCTCTCTGCTGAACAAGGAGTAAGGCAGTATGGGGTTGTTTTCGAAAACCATTCGCACGCTGGGCCCTTGGGGCGGCTATCAGCTGGCCAGGCAGATCTGCCGGAACCAGCCACGCATCCTTATGTATCACCGGTTTTCGCATCCGCCGGTCAAAGGGTGGGCAAGTCCAGAGTTCTTCGAACAGCAGGTCCGACACATCAAGGATAACTACAATCCGTTTTCGCTGGTTGGGTTAATGCAGTATAAGCGTGAGCACGGCCGCATGCCTTCTCACGCGGTTGTCATTACCGTGGATGACGGTTACCGCGATTTTTATCAATATGCTTATCCGATCCTCAAGAAGTACCAGGTGCCTGCCACGCTGTTTGTTACAACGGGGTTTATAGAACGTAAACTCTGGCTGTGGCCGGATAAGATTACCTGGCTGTTAAACCAGATCGATGACATTCCGGAAGCTATTGGAGTCGGTGATCTCGTGATTACGGTCGGGCCGATAAATGATGAAACTCGTCCAGTCTATTGGCGGCAATGGATAGATCATTCACTATCGCTGCATGACAAAGAAAAGCATCATTTCATCGATAGGTTGGCCGAGCGCTTGGGGATAACCTTTCCCCACTCCATTCCTCCTCAATTTGAGCCGGTAAATTGGGATGAGCTTGCTGAAATGCAGGACAACGGTATTGAAATTGGTGGACATACCGTCACTCACCCGTCGCTTGGTCGGGTTACTGACTCTCAGGCTAGGGAGGAGATTTTCGGTTGCCGCGATGTGCTAAATGAAAAGCTTGGGCGGCGTCAGCGGACATTCTGTTATCCAAATGGGCAGCCCTCGGATTTTCAAGCGTTTTTGCCAGGCCTTGTTAAAGAGGCAGGATTTCTGGGCGCTGTGACTGCTTTTCCGGATGCAAGTGGAACCAAGGATGCCTACCTCATGCGCCGTCACGTGAGTGGGGATAACATGTTTCAGTTCTTCAAAGCGGTGTCCGGGGTGGAAGCGGTAGGGCATCGGCTAAGAAAGGATGTAAAGCTGCAAATGGATCATGGAGCAAGTTTGGCCGGTACTGCGGATACCCAGGGAGCAGTATGATGGTTGGTGCGGTTGGCACGCCCACTTCTGCGAGGCTGAAGCTGTCGAACTCGGTAGTCAGCAGCTTCACATTCGTATTCTATTTGTATTTTATCAT
>MDTA01043798.1_pt1 | contig 26954 bp, 18 predicted proteins | sample 811151 | NCBI WGS metagenome assembly MDTA01 (sample SAMN05326648, study PRJNA326480) | marine metagenome | isolation source: seawater | place: Indian Ocean: South | collected 2010 | reverse complement strand
TTCCATTTGTGCTTGGTCTGATTTTCCAACCATGCCTCAAGTATTCGTCCACGGAGAATTAATTGGTGGCTCAGATATTGCCTTAGAGATGCTTCAAGACGGGAGTCTCAAAGAAATGTTTGATGCTGGAAGAGAATGAACGGAAGGTTTAGTTTAACACCATCGGTTTATTTTCGGTGTGCAGGAGGTGGGTAAATCTCAACAGGGAAAGAGCCGAAATCAAACAATTCCAAGACCGATAAATACAGAAGAGAATTGGTGAGAATAAGACGTTCCCCCTCGTTTCGTATTGGAATATTAATCACACAATCAATCAAAAAACCCTGGCGGTTAATTTTCTTACCAATATTATTATCAGCATTGTTTTTCCAAATCTGTTTGGAGAGATTGGGTAAGAAAAGTTTACTAGTTTTTGAACAACCAGAATCACTCTTGGAACCAAGGAATTGTGTGATCATGTTTCCGACCAATGGCGTGGGCTTTGGGCATTTTACCAGATTACTTGCAATCTCGCGAAGGATAAGAAAACTTGATCCCACAATTGAAATAATTTTCATAACAACGATGCCGACACTACATTTGCTCAAAAGAGAAGGAATACCTGCTTATCATCTCGCAGGAAAAACTCGATTTAAATCAATGGATGCTAAAGATTGGAACAAGATAGTTGAAGAAATTATTGTAAACGTTTTTTTGATTCACAGGCCAAAATTATTTGTCTTTGATGGAGTATTTCCCCACCGAGGCATTCTAAATTCTATTCAAGGCCGAAGAGGAATAAAGAAAGTATGGTTAAAGAGAGGAATGTTCAAAAAAGGTAAAAGTTCTATTCCGGTTGATAGCATTAACCATTTTGATACTCTTATTTTCCCGAAAGATAGCATTTCTCACGAAGGAACTGATTTAGATTTAAGCCCCGAGATAATTCGATGTGAGCCAATATTTTATGCTGATGAAGAAGAGTTAAGACCACGAAGTGATCTTAGGAAAAGACTTGGGATTCCCATTGATAGTAAAGTATGTTATTTACAGTTAGGAGCCGGAGAAATAAATGATATTGAATCAGATATCCGTATATGCCTTAGTGAGTTAGAAAAATACGACGATCTATATGTTGTACTAGGAGAATCGATGCTGGGTCAAAGACTCCCAACCATGGGAGATAGGGTTCGAGTGCTATCAGATTACCCCAACTCACTCGATTTTAGAGCGTTTGATTTTTCAATCATGGCAGGTGGATATAACTCATATCACGAAGCAATTCAATTTCAATTACCTACGATATGTATTCCTAATCTCCAAACTGGAAGAGATGATCAGCTTGCACGTTCTTCAATTGGCGAAAAAGGAAATGCAATGATTGTTGTTAAAAATGTGAATGCTGAAACAATATCAATTGCGATTTCAAAAATAATGAATGATAAAATTAGAAAACGGATGTCAGAGAATTGCTTGAAATTACAGTCAGGTAATGGTGCTGAAGAAATTTCAAAATGGATTGTAGCACAAATTAATAATTAAACTTAGGCAAATAGAAAATAGAAATCACGAAATTTTTAAATTTTCCCAATACCAATGAATTGCTTCTTCTAGGCCAGATTTGCAATCCCATACTGGTGTATAATCGAGCATATTTTTTGCTTTACTTATGTCAGCATAGGATTCTTTTATATCTCCAATCCGAGGTTCAGCATATCTTGGTTCGACCTGACCGATTTTTTCATCATAACTAGATAATAAATCTCTGATCAGGAAAAACAACTCATTTACAGTCATTTTGTCATTACATGCAGTATTGAAGCACTCACCAAAGCAATTCTTATTTTTTGTAGTGAGGGCCTTAATATTCATTGACACTACGTTTTCTATGTATGTGAAATCTCTGGTTTGTTCACCATCACCGTATATGAGGGGCGATTCATATCTGATTAAAGAATCAATAAATTTTGGGATTACGGCAGCATACATTCCATCGGGATCTTGGTATCTTCCAAAGACATTAAAGTACCTTAATCCAATAAATTCTGTACCATGGATGGAATGGAGTACTTTGGCATACATCTCGTTAGCGGATTTTGTAATTGCATATGGGGACAAAGGTCTACCTGTTAAGGATTCAAGCTTCGGCATGTTTTCATCGTCGCCGTAAATCGATGAACTCGACGCATAAACTATCCTTTTTACGCCTTCCTTTTGGGCGGCTACAAAAACATTCAATGTTCCTTCAATGTTGATTTTATTAGTCTTTATTGGTTCTTCGATAGATCTTGGTACGGAACCTAATGCTGCTTGATGACTAACATAATCACAGCCCTCAATGGCGCTTTCGCATACACTGAGATCAGTAATATCTCCTTCGATAAGAGTAAACCGTTCATCGTTCATTAATTTTGCAATATTTTCATGCTTCCCTGTCTCAAAATTATCAAGACAGACAACACTTGCACCAAGAAATAATAATTTTGAACAAAGATTTGAACCTATAAATCCAGCACCGCCAGTAACCAGCACCTTTGAACCGTTTAATTCATGCCCCATTATTAACGATGAAATCGTAAGGATATTTATTTGATTCCTAACAGTTTTTCATTAAGTGTCAAATTGCCCGATTGAAAACAAACTAATAGCAAAAAGACTTTCATTTTGATTAGTGCTCGTGATTTTAATTTTCCCCGTTAATTATGCTTAGATATTTTTTTATAGCCTTTTCAATTTCTCCATCGAATTGTAGAATACCTTGATCTAAAACTATACCTCGTTTACACATCTTTTTCGCAAGCCCCAATGAATGTGTTGATAAAAGAATAGTTTCACCTCTTTGCATGAATTTTTCTGCTTTTTTCTCGGCTTTTTTCCTGAATTCTTCATCCCCAACCCCTAATGTTTCATCCATTAACAGTATTTCTGGGATAAGGGAGGTAGTAAAACCAAAACCGATTCTTCCCGCCATGCCAGATGAAAGCGTATTATATGGTCTGTCAAATGCCTCTCCAAGTTCACAAAATTGTTCTACTTCAGATTCAAAATCAGGAATTTTTTCTTTTTCGATACCGTAAACTTCTGCGAGCATTCTTACGTTTTCTCTGCCTGATAATATTGGAATCAATCCTGGATTGGCTCCTGATAAGGTATACACTTTACCTTCAGTGTTCACGGATCCTATTTTTGGTCTTAATCTGCCGGCTATGGTATCTAATAGCGTACTCTTTCCTGCACCATTTTTACCTAAAATTGCAACACACTCACCTTTCATGATATCAAAGGAGATATTATCCAGAGCAAGTATTGGTTTTACTTTTCCGAATTTTAATTTTTTGCGCACATAGACATTGTATTCGACGCTTAAAGAATCGACGCTGATGGCTATTGAATCATCTATGACCACGTTGAGAACCTCCATCGATTTCTATCAAAACGTAATATGCTGAAAATGAAAAATGATAAAAATAGACCACCATAAACGAGACCTAGACTTGTATCCAGTAGATAGAAATCTTCAGAATTGAGAACAAGTAATCTACATGCTTCTACAATATATGAAAAAGGATTAATCAAAGATATACTTCTATGATGGCCTTGTGTTTCGCCTAATGAGTATAGAGCAGGACTTGCAAAGAACATTAGCATTCCAAAATAATTGACAAGAGATTTTGTGTCTGGAATATGCCTGCCAATTGGAGAAAAGAAACTACCTAATCCATACCACATGACATACAATATGATTGCTAATGCGAAAAAGACAATGATGTCCAAAAAATTGCTGTCAAAAATGAACAAAAACAGCAATGAGACGCCAAAGCACATAAAAAAAGTATTCAGAAATATAAGATACCATTCAGATAAGAGTAAACATCTACTACTTACCCGCTCGATTTTAATGCCACCAGTGTAATCTATGCTATTGTTAAATCCATTTTTTAAAGCTAATTGTAGAATTCGGATATAGGTGATTCCCAAAAAAAGAGATCGTGGATCGGGGTTATATCGGATAACAGTAAACACCAGAAAATACATCAAACTAATAATCAAAGGGTCAATTACTAACCACAATTGTCCAAGCCTCTTCGATCCTGCAATGACACGAAATTTCTTGCGAACAATAAAACGTGCCCTCTTTAGGTCAATAATGAGAGCCTCCCTAGCATTTATTGGCACTTCTGTGCATGATGAAGGAGTAATTACTCTGAGGTCTTTGCCCATTCAATCACATCAATTTGATCTTTCTGTAAAAAGTTGGTTACAATGGTCGAGTAATTCCTTACATATAAGGTCCCAATTATGGTTTTTTATCGTGTAATTGGAGATGGATTTAGAGTCATAATCTAATTCATTTACTTCTCTGATCGCTTGAGCAAAGATTTTTGCGTCGGGCACGTCGGGTAACGTAATTCCAGCCTTAGAATCTAATACAAGTTCTGAGTTGTTTATATTTTCATCAATAACCACTTTCAATCCGTAGTAACAATATTCAAGTAATTTTGCATTACCCATGCTGGATTTTTTGTTTTCCGGTCGAAATTGACAGAAGTCAATACCAATGTCCATACATCGTAGAATTTCCGATTTTTTTGATGATTCAAATGGATAATGGATGATTACATTTTTACATTCTGCGAAATGCCGATCTCTGATTAACTGCAGATTTTTGCTTGATTTTGGCGAAAAAACAGAAACAGGTACACCTGGTAGTCGAAACCTACCAGGAAATATATGTAATTCAAAATCATCTCCTAATTCTATCATGATTTTCCTCATCAGGTCGATAATCCTACCACCATCTGTTTTCATTCTACCCATGTAAATTAATCGTGTTTTTTGTTCAAGAAATTTTTCAAAATTTTCAGGAGTCTCTTTTTTGTTTTGGGTAGTAAAGCATAGAGGGTAAAGCGCCTTACCACTGGTTAATTCGGGGTAGTCATCTACACAATAATTCATTTTATTTGCAAAAAAATCCACTTTAGAGTTAGGTTTCGCCAGGTTTGGGGCTTCATTTGGAACGCCCATTCTAGAAATGAAAATTTTAGATTGAATCTTCTCACATACTTCCTTCGGTAACTGAGAAAAACTCGTATTTGCAAGTTCTTCGGTTTGGGCACAAATAACATCAAATAGCATTGAAATATCTTTGAAAACAGTTTTTTTTGCAAAATTGTAGTAGGAATTTCTAAATTCTTTTTGTTTTATCCATCCAAAACTGTCACCTTTGTGTAGAATGATTGTCTTTCTGTTTTTATTTCTCATGAGAGCCATCATTTCCGGGAATTTACTAATGAGTGTTGGAAATACATGTTCACGCGTTAGGATAATTAGATCAAATGATTCTAAGTCATTTTTTCTTAATTCATCAAGGTTTTTCAACTTAACAAACCCATTGACTTCACTCTCGCCTGTGGTAAGATAGGATACATCAACGTACTTTGATAACGATTGAGCCACAAAAAACCCCTTTGTAGAGGAAAAATGTAATTTTGAAACATTTGAAAAATCTTCAAATTCATGGATTATCAGACAACGTTCAATCATAGACGCACACCGAGACAAGGTATACTATTAGCCAAATGACTTTAACAAATAAAACTCTTTATGATTTTCAGTATAATCTTGTTCCAAAACTGTAAAACCATCAAGTAAATTAGCGACATATAGAGGAGAGGCATATCACAGAGAGAATATTAGTTACTGGATGCTGTGGCTTTATTGGTGGTCATTTGTCAGCAAAGTTATGTGAATTAGGTTTTGATGTGACTGGAATTGACTGGATGAAATTTTATGAAAAGAGGAAAAATAAAAACTTACACTCACTCTCTATACATCCTAATTTCTCATTTATCGAAGGCGATATCAGAAGTGATTTACCCCAAGAATCATTTGATTATGTTATTCATCTAGCGGCTCTAGCTGGTGTCAGAGCAAGTATTGAAAGACCTGGCTTGACAATGGACGTCAACGTATCTGGAACAGCAACTCTTCTGAAGTGGGCCGTTGAATCATCCACAAAGGCGGTAATTTATGCCTCGAGTAGTAGTGTTTACGGTATATCTAAAGAAGTACCCTGGAAAGAAAATAATTTAATTGAATTTCCAAATAGCCCATATGCAGTTAGCAAAGTTACATCAGAAATGCTAGCAAAAACGTACTCTCGATTATTTCAAATCAAGGCACTTGGTCTTCGTTTTTTTACAGTATATGGTCCTGGAGGTCGAGAAGATATGGCAATGCACAAATTTCTTTCATGGGTTAGTCAGGGTAATGAGTTGCAAATGTTTGGAGACGGAAGTTCAATGCGAGACTACACCTATGTAGATGATATTGTCGATGGTATTTTGAAATCGATGGAATATATTAAGTCAAAGATGGGGATAAATGAGCATGAAGTTTTTAATTTGGGTAACAATACCCCTCACAGACTTTCAGATTTGATTAAAATTGTAGAAGACGTTACAAAAAAGAAGGCAATTATCGAACAATTACCCGACCAATTAGGTGATGTCCCAATCACATATGCAGATTTAGAAAAATCAATTAAAAGACTGGGTTATTCTCCAAAAGTTGATCTCAAAGTTGGTGTAACTAAAACTTGGGAATACATGCAACACCTACTCCAGAGCGGCGATTAAATCTGAGGTAAACTCTTTACATTTTCGGCTATTGATAAAGGGGGTCATGTTCCAATTTTCAGCTTCATTTATCTCTTCTTCGCTCATCATTCCTAGATAATTGATCAGATTAAAAGAAATTTCTTTACGATATTTTTGTGGAATAAGAATCCTTGATGGCTGATACCATCTCTCCATCCATCCGCAATTCAGAACATTCCCCCTAGTTCTTAATTTCAAATAATTTAGTAAAGGATGTTCTGCGGAATACTTCGATGTAGCCCAAGTGAGCACATTTTCATGTAAAATAGGAATTTTGGAAATTTTTAATTTGACTTCTTTTGATTTGAATAATTTCGAGCATAATTCTTCGTCATAATTTTGGTTAATTGACATATTAACAATTATTTTTCGAAAGCATTTCCAGCAATTCAAGCAAGGTTTTTTTGCAGAACCTCGAATACATGATTGGCTGTACTGGTCCATCTTGCTTCTTGTTACAATCATACTTGTGCCAATTTCAGTTACCCCTGCGACAGGCATATTCAGTTCTAAACCAGCACCTCGAAAAATAGAGCCCCATCTTGTGAAGTGTAACCTTTTTGCATAATCTTGAAACTTTTCATGACCAACACGATATGCGGCTTCCATAACAGTTCCGAATGCGATACTATCAAAGGAAAAATAGTCTGAAAGCAAAATTGCTGGTACTCCAACTGATAAATCAGAGGGAAAACCAACTGGGTTTCGCAAATACTCTAATCCACATTTTACGATTTTTACACGCCGACCCAATTTTTCTAAATCATTACAAATTTTGAGCGGCGCTTCTGACCTGTACAAAGACCCAGGGACCTGGAAATCATATCCTGCTTTATCTCTATGAAGAAATACAAGTACGGTGTTTTCCGGCATAATTGCTAAGGCTGCGGAAGAATCTGATCCACCGCTAAATGACAATGCAGGAGATCCGTTTATTGGTATTGTTCGAGGTGAAATATTTTCATCGACGGGTGCGATAGAATAATTTGTATTCTTTTCGATCAAATTTGCAAAATGTTTGCTAACTGGAATGTTAAGTTCTAGTTTATTTTCAATAAATGGCCATGAGATTAGAATTGATGCCAGACCCAATAAATCTGGATGAATATTTGCAATTCCAACCCCTTTTCCAAGCTCTACATGACAAATCTTTTCGCCTAGCGAATAACTCAAACTTTCTTTCTTTTTATCTTCGGAGACTATTTCAAATCTTATCAGACCATCTTCTATTTGTGTTATATCTAATTGCATGATGTCAGTCCTCCACATAAGATTTTGTGACCAAGTTAAACATCTTCTCATAGTGCATTGCAGTCCAAGCCCATGTTCTATTTTCGATACTTTTCCTTGCGAACATACCCATTTTGGTGAGGGTTTGAGGTTTCTGATAAAATTCAATTAAGGCATCCTTTAATGCGCTTTTTGTTCTTTGAATTATTTTTCCATTGGAATCATCTACAACCTCCGACGTAATACCAACATCGGTCGTAATCACTGGTCTTCCACAAGCCATGGCTTCTATCACAGGTAATGGAGAGCCTTCATTTAGGCTTGTATTGACATATGTATGACATTGTGAATAGAATAATTCCATTTTTTCATATGGAGTCTTATCTTGATTAGTTTGAGATATTAATTCAATAAAATCTAATTCATCAATTACAGGCTTAATGATTGAGTAGTATCCCTTCACATCACCGTGGTGATGGCTGTCAGGGTTACCAGCCCAACCGACTTTCAGTACTCCATCAAAAGGTGGTAATGGTCTTGGATGGAAAAAATTAGGGTTAAAGCCACTAGGTGTATAAACTACATTAGGATGGTCGTCAAAGATATTCACTAATTTTTTAGACGTACAACCAATTACAGGGAACTGCTGAAGGATTTTTTTGACACTATCTACGCTTAGGTTTCTTTTTATCCATGAATTATGTGAATGCACACCCAAACATAGTTTTGCCCGGTCATAATTTTTGACATTCATTAATTTTGTAAATCCATCATACCAGAAGAAAATAAAGACAACATCATAATCTTCAAATGAAAAATTATCCTTGCCCGAAATGATATCTGTCATATACATGATATGGGGATTATACTCAATGAAATATGGACATATTTGTTTTGCAATTATGTCATATGCCCAGCCAGGTACATCTGGAATAAGTAACACTTTTTTCATTTCATTGCCTCCTCATACAAGCGGAATGTCTCTGATAACATAGACTCTAACCCAAACACATCCCTTGCGTTTTTTCTAGACAAGTCCTGTGCTTTTTCACTCCATGTATCATTAGAGTATATTTTGAGTATTTTCTTTGAAATTGAGTCAGAATCATCCTCTGTTATGAACCCAGTTACGCCCTCCAAAAAAGTTTCTTTTGCTCCTCCAGCGTCTGTCGATACCACCGGTATTGAAAATCCCTGGGCCTCAATTAGGACATTTGGCAGGCTTTCGATTTTTGAAGTCATCAGTAAAACATCGAGCATAGACAACCATCCAGCAATTTGATTGGACGTTCCAATAAAATGAAAGTTATTCGAATATTTTGATTTATTTACCATTTCAATTGATTTGTTTTGAAGCGGGCCATCTCCGATCAGGATAAAATGAAATGGTTTGCTTTTGTCGGTATTTCTCTCTATACATTTAATGGCCGATTCAAGCCATAATTCTGGCCTTTTTTCAGGGACAAATCGATGTATGGTACCTACTACGAAGGCGTTGCTTGGAATAGACAGTTCTTCCCTCCATTGGTTTGAATCGAAATTTTCTGAAAGCTTAGAGAGGTAATCAAAATCTGTACCATTATATATTACTTCAATCTCATTTTGACTTATGTTAAGCCATTTAGAGTAAAGCTGAGCCCCAGATTTACTGTTGTGTATCAGTCTCACATTTTCTTTCCTCAATAATTTTTCATAAACAGTTTGATATGAATTACCTTGATACGATTGAATTGCTCCTTTCATCTTTGGAGGTAGTGTTCTGGCAGATAAAATAACCTCTGGGATTCCTGCCATCGACGCAGCAACTCCGCCATGAATATTCCCCCAATCTTGCCATAAGTGTATGAGTTTCGGATTATGTACTTTCATTTGCAAATACATATTTGCTATTCTCTCCCTTGTGTGATTACTCAAAAATAACTCGAGCAAATTAGAGTACGGTGCAAGCAAGGTTTCCTTTATGTCATCTTCAAAGGGGATTTTGGAGTTAATGTTGTATGTCGAAATATCAATTTCACTCTCCAACATGTAGAAATATGACTGGTCTTTATTTTCTGGAATTTTATTTATGAGTAAATGTGGCCGATAGTCTTCAAATTGATTTTTTTGGAGTGCATTAAGCAAAAACACAACTTGTCTTTCAGCTCCACCAAGCCCAAGTGTGTGAGTTTGAAGCATGATTTTTGAGCGCGGATGAGAAGGATATTTCAGGTTCACTTCATGAGATTTTTTTATCAGTGCATTCAATATTAATCCATCGAGAAATAAGGGTGTTTGGCATTCAATCGCATCATATACTTGTTCTAAACTCAATTTTAACGTACCAAGAATGTGGTGTATCTTCTTTGCATGTTTTAATATTTTCAGATTTGTTTGTCCCTTTGAAAGAGCAACAGAAAGATACTTTATACTTAAATCAAGTCGGTTGTGGTTCATGCATTGCTTTGAAATTTCGAGATCTGTTAATCCATTTCTTTGATTCATCAGAGATGCCATTTCAAAATGGAAATTATAATCTAAATCAGGTAAATAGATCATCTTTACTATGCCAATATCAATATGCCCTTTTGGCGAATTTGTATACATTCTTTCAATACTATGTAATATTGATTGAATAGTGTCATCAAGACCTAACTTCATTCGAAGAAATATTTCTCGTTTTACTCTCTTTAGGTCAAAATATCTCGATTTGATAAGTTCCGAATTAAAGGTCAAACATTCTTGCCAATTTTGAGTTTGAAATGCTATATCAGAGAGAATAAGTTTAGTGGTTTGATTTTCTAAATCTAAGACTAAAGCTTGTTCTGCAACATCTCTAGCTAGATCATAAAGCTTAATTTTGAATAAATTCCTTGAAATAGAGATTAATTTGTCAATATCTTTTGATGCATGTGATAGTACTTTTTCAACTATGTCAATTGCTTCGTTTGTTTTACCTAAACCAACCATTAATTTAAGTTGTAATTCAATAAAATCTAAACCCTCGAAGATGTATTCGGGAATGTGAGGTAGTATTTTTTCAGCGTCTAAAAATAAATCGTTTTTTACACAATACTTGAATAAATTAAACGGCTTTGTGATTATAATCTCATTTTCCAACAGCAAATTTAACTCAATATCTACACGCTGTTTTGCTTTCCCAAATTTTTCAAGCAAGTGGATATATCCCTTCAGTACAGGTTGCATTTTGGCAAATTCTTCAGGTAATTTTTGGTAGAATGTAAGCGCGACCTCTTCAAAATTGTATTCAATTAGGCTATTGATTATGATTGAAATGAAATCAAAGTTTAAATTAGGCATCCTGATTAGCCTATCCACATTTTTTTGAATAAATTCTTGTTGATTTGATTTGACTATCGCCCTCATGTATATGTCCAAGACTCGAGATTCTAGTCCAAATTCTTCAAAATACAGTTCAGACGTCGAAATAGATAATTCGTTATATCCAAATGAATATTCGTAATCGATTAATGTTCTGATAATTTCCTTATTCTTGCTTAGGTTTTGCATAAAGGAATTACGATGTTCATGATAACGGTTATCATTACTTTTGCAAAGTAACTTAGCGATGAAGATATTATTTTCTTCAGAATTTTTCCCCACCATGATGAAAGGAGAAATAATTTCCTTGGCCTTCTCTAATTCTCCATTTTGAAATAACTCTTCGGAATATCTAAACAGCGACTTCGACATTGACTCATATGTCAATTCATTTATTTTGGTAAGACATTTGATTTGCAACTGATATACTTCTATTTCATGTAATCCTCTATTTTGTATTTCGTTGATTAGGATAAGGGCTAGGTCATAAAACTTCAAACTATGAAGTTTTTTTGACCATAACTTCAATTTTTTATCGCTCACTTTTGAAAGGTTTTGATACTTATCCAAATAAGAGAAAATTTCCTGTTTATCTTTGCCTCGAATAATTTTTTCGAACGTTTTAATGAGGAAGTTATTTCTTTGGGATTTATCCTTTTGATCTAGTCCCGTCATATTCATCCAACCATCTTTATTCAAATGCTATCTGGAGTAACCGAATCGACATGTGAGATGTATTCATTGATTGTCTCCCATAGTTTTGTTTCATGCTTGCTAAGAACTTCTCTCGCAACCATTGCAATAGAATAATGATTAAGATCATTTTTTATGTAACCAGCAATTTCGGAAAATAACTTATCAGATGGAGATATTGAGATAGATTTCCCGCCGGAAAAGGTTGGTACTTCACTACTGCAATCTATGATTTTCCCTAGAAGGGGATTCTCTTTGATAAATGTGCTTCCATCTGAAAGGATATCCAATATAACATTATAACACCCGCACATCAATGATTCTGAGATGACTCTGGGGTTACAATCTCTACCTGAAAAAATCAGCGAAACTTTACTTCGATTGTAATAATCCACTAAATGTTCAAGGCCAACATATCCAGGGGATTCCACGGTAACGTAATCATATTTTGCAGAGAGGGTATCTGTTAGTTCAGGCAATTGGCCAGTATCTCCTAAGAACGCTACGGTAGAATTAATCTTTGATTTTTCTAAATATTTGATGAATGAAATGAATATTTGGTGATTTTTTGTTTTTTGATGTGGTGTTGCAGAGAAAATGAAGTCAATATCTCTCGTCCCTAAATTTGTAAGTTTGAAAAAATCAGAAACTGGTTTTTTTAATCTCAACAGTACAGAATGTCTGAAGTTACTCTGTAATTCTGATAAGTTCCGAGGCTCGTCATATAAAACAATGGAATAAGGAGTATTGCAGGGTTGTAACCGTATTGATTCAATCACCTTATCATAGGATTTGATTAATTTTTTTACGCTATCAACCTGTGAAATCAATATGTGTTCTTGTTCAAGGATTTTCTTTGATGCTCGGTGTATTTTTTTGAATTCTTTTCCACCAGTGCTCTTGTAGATTTGACTAAGAAAAGATCGAAGCATCTTTGTATCCTGATTTTCAGAGATTTTAGAAATGAATATTTTGATAAATCTTGAATAAGATGGATAAATTTTTGCAGTAGCAGGGTAAAATATTGAGAGATTACCTCTACTCGATTTACCTAATAATCGCTGATATAACATATGATAATTTCCACGCATAAAGTAAACCTTAGCATTGAGAAACTGGTTAAGGCAATGAATATTAGAAATTCTCCATAGAGTGATATTGAGGCCAATTTTAAGAAAACCGTCCTCATTCATTTTTTCCCAATTGCCTTGTTCAGATTCAGAAAATCCAAATACAACATGAAGGTTCTTTATGCCTGAAACTCTCATCAATTTTAACATCATTTTGTAATATATGTCATAGTTAGAAAAGTGTTTTTTGAAATCGTCATCGTAAATCTCATTTTGAGGCAAATCAGAATTCATAATCTCTAAATTGCTATTTTTTATATCATCTTCCCACTGAGGCGGTAATTTATGGAATAAGACTGCAAAATCATCCAAAAACATTGGGTGATTTTCCAGAAATTTACGTTTTATACCCACGATTCTCCCTCATCTTTCAATCTGATATAACTCTAACCACTTGGGTAAAACTATTTCCGGAGAGTGATTATATTTTATGAAACCTTTAGCCTTAGTCGACATTTTTGCTAACTGTTTTTTGTCTTCAATTAATTCGAACAGTGTATCTATCATTGTTTCTTGATTCAAATCATCTAATACAATCCCAGTGTCATTTGGTATCATTGCTTCGATTGTTCCACCAGATGGAGAACAAGCTACAGGAATTCCATAAGATTGCGCCTCCAAGACCACGTTCGGCATACCTTCTATTTCTGCAACGTGGAGAAGTAAATCAATTTCACTATAAATTAAATCTAATTCCGTTTCAAAACCCCTAAGCTCAAAGTTAGAAGTAAATAATGACTTAGAGATACGAGAATCTACCTCTTTGAATAAGGGGCCATCACCGTAGATAACAAATTTGAGATTTTTGTTTTTCTCTAGTAATTTTTCAGCAATATCAATCCAATAAAGTGGTCTTTTTTCTGGTACAAACCTGAATACTCCTCCAACAACGAAATTTTTTCTTTTTTCCTTTTGATTATTGAGATCCGGAAGATTTACAATATTTTGGATATGAGTCATATCTTTTTCGTCTATTCCAGTAAAATTGGAATAACTTTTCTTTCCATATTTGCTATTATGATTGAATTGGATAAATTTACATTTATTTAATGAACTGTAGACCCCTTTTATCCCATTCGTATTCCTTTGATGTGCTTTTGATTTTTGGTTTGGAGGTAGGCTTCTACAACATAAAATCATTTTGCTGATTGGATATACCATTGAGGTAATTCCAGCGAGAAAGTTACATTGATCTTGCCAGGATTGTACTATGCTCGGCTTAAATCGGTGAAATAATGCAATTAAATTGTTAATCCGTCGCTTCATTACTAGGTTTGGCAAGTTATCAATCAGGTGAAATACGCTACCAATTGAGTAATCAATCTTGGAAATGTGTTTGATTGCCTTACCATCATCGAAAGAAAATATTTGAATTCCTTTATCCTCAAGATATTGAATTTTATTTTGATCATTTTTGACCGAATTTTTATCTGCAATCAAAATAATCACTTCTCTATTAGATGAATTAGATTTGAGCAGAGTAGCCAGATTTGTTAACTGTTTTTCTGAACCTCCGATTCCTAAAGTGTTTGATAAGTAAATGATTGGTCCCGAATTGTCATAATTTTCGATGAATAAATGCTGTCTAGCATTGCATTTTCTCTGTAATGTGTGACATATAAATTCGATTTTATGCTTCATTCCATTCGAAATAAGTTGGTCAAATTCGTCTTGATTCATCTCCAAAGTATCGAGTTGGTTCTGCCAGTGTATTTTCACTGAATTTGAGATGGATGATTGTATACCTTTTTCGTAAAGGTCACAGAAATATTTACCCATATCCAATCGACCAAATTTCATACTTATTTTGTAGAGGTTTTTTATATCGTTTTGATCAGTTATGTGCTCGATTTCTTTTTTTAAGTCTTGGATTACTTTCTCATTCGAGAATTCTAGTGCTAATTCCCAGCATAAATACAGGGATTTTGTATCAGAGCTTGCATCTTGCGATAACTTCTTCCAATGTTCCTCATTTGTTTTTTTATGCTGAATTCTTGAAAGTAAGGTTCTTTTCCATGAGATAAGGTCGTATTTATTAAAATCGAGAGCCATGATGTCAAATTCTTGTGCACGTTGTTCGTCACCCATTTGCCTTAATACATTACCGAATAATTGGTAGATATTTTTTGAATCTCTTGTTGATAATTCTTGTAGGCACAAGTCATGAGCGTCATTAAATTGCTTCGTTAGTAGGTATAATTTAATCATATTTTCTATGAGAAGTAAATCTGAACCAGTATCAACGAGTTCCGAAGCAGCATCAACATCTTTTGTCTTGACTATGGTTTCAGAATATAAATTAGTCACTCTCGGGCTTTCTGGATGTTTTAACCATAGCAATTTTGCTTGCTCAAATGCTACATCACTAAGCCCATGTTGAAGGTAAGATTTGATAAAATCAATTTTCATTTCATTGGAACTAATTTGTTTTTTACTCTCAGTTAAACGATTTTCATTTGGGTAATTTTTTGACAGACCACGTTTTAACCTTTCAGTAACGGCGTTTTCGCCATTTAATTGGATTAATGACTTGAGTAAATGATTGGCCCTCTCATAATCTTTAATTTCATAAGCGACTCTAGCGCCCCATTCCACGATTGATACATTTTGATTGTCCTTTTCTATCAATTGATCAAAAATAGCCGATGATTCTTCTTTTTTTCCTAGTTTTCCCATGGTTCTGGCCATCAATAAATTCACTTGAGTATCCTCTGAATCCCGAGATGCCGACCTACAGAACTCAAGACATTGGTTAAAGTTGGATATGTTGTAGGAAATTTTTGCAAGTTCAAATAAAACCTCATTGTCTTCTGGCCAAGAAATTGCTATTTCTTCGATACGCTTGAATATACTTGGTTTTCGCAATTTGACCATCGCTTTGAGCTGAAAAATTTCTGCTTTTGCGTTTGGTGGATATTTTTCGATTAATCTGCTGGTGAGTTCAAACGCATCTTCAAACTGATTCTGTTGGAATAAATCAGAAGCAACTTTGAGTTGTTTCTGCAGTTTACTCTTCCTTCGCATCTTGGGTTCAGCATCCCGTCCTCTGGTGCACTATATGATAGGAACGCAAGTAATTCTCTTCATGTTCGTATGATTACAATGGCATACCGACGCCGTACACTAGCCATCCTGTTTCCGATAATGCTGCAGTGTCTAACACCCTTCTGCCGTCGAAAATCAATGGCTTATTAACAACATTCTTCAATCTACCCCAATCAATGTTGATGCACGACTGATGTGCTGTAATTAATACAACCATATCTATATCTTTGGCGTCGTATGGAGAATCGACAATATCTACACCTTGGGGGAAATCTGATTTATCTAAATGAGAATCGTATACTGTTACTCCTATATCCTTTGAATGGAGCGTTCTCCACAAATCCTCAGCAGGTGTTTCTCTTGGGTCGCCAACCTCAGGCTTGTATGACCAGCCAAGTAACAATACCCTTCCATTACCAGATAAAACGTCATTTTTGTACAAAATATCATTTATGTTATTTGCTACGTGAATTGGCATCGTTTTATTCACCGCACGTGCAGCAGTGATTAATTCTGCAGGAACACCCACATCTGCAGCCCTCTGCATCATGTAATATGGGTCAACTGGAATACAATGTCCGCCAACTCCAACACCGGGAGTATATCGATGAAAATTCCATTTTGTCTCAGCGGCAGATAAAACATCTTCAACATCTACCCCCATCTCAGGGAAAATACGAGCTAATTCATTCACAAGTGCGATATTGATGTCTCTCTGAACATTTTCAACAACTTTTGCTGCCTCAGCAACCTCAATTCTTCCAACATATCGCACATCTCCTGATGTTAGTTTTTTGTATAATTGGACCAAGGAATGACCTATTTTCGGGTTTCGTGCACCAATAACTCGTGCGACTTTTCGAACACCGTTTGAGGGATCTCCTGGGTTGAATCGTTCGGGACAATACGCAATTTCAATATCAATGCCTTCTTTGAGTCCAAATTTTTCAATAAGTGGTAACCACGTTTGGTTTGTGACTCCGGGATAGACAGTTGACTCAAGTACTACAATGGTATTTTCATTTTTCTTTATGGATTTAAAGATAGATTTCCCAGCCTCATAAATAAAAGACAGATCCGGCTTTAGATCTTTGGTAACAGGTGTTGGAACAGTAACGATTACTACATCACATTTTGGGACTGCCTTTGACGTTGAAGTAGTAATATTCCATCTTGGGGTGTTAGAGTCAGGAATCAATCCATCAATTTCTTTGTCTCCAGTAGGATTGATGCCATTCATGATTTTGTCTACTGACTTCTGGGAAATATCCACTCCCCATACATTGTATCCAGCTTCGAAAAATCCGATGGCAGTTGGTAAACCTACATAACCTAAACCAATAATACACACTGAAAGGTTTGTATCATTCGCTAATTGGTCAAATTCTTCACTCCATCCCATGACTCAGCCAAGATGATATCACATTTGAATTGAGTGGATTTATACTTAATGATGTGGATTGTTCTATGGGTATTATTAACTTATTTTCATTGCATTAATTTGGGCAAGTTTGCATGAACATTTCATGGCTATCAACGAGGAAAATCGATACTGACTTATGTTCTACAACTCAAGTTGAATTGGCGAATGGTTTAGTAGCTAAAGGACATGTCGTAAATTTCTATTCTCCTGGTTTTGCTTCAGGAGTCGCGTTTAATCATCACAATATAAAGAGAAGCAAAATCATGGGCTTACAGACGTATAGTATTTGTTCGAAGTTAAAATCCCTCGTTGATGAAATATCTCAATCTGATATAGTTTTAATCGATTGGCAATTATTTTCCATTCATACAAAGTTAGCGACAAAAACCATAATCATCGACCGTGGCCCTCCTGCGGATAGAGGACTTCTTGCAAAATTACAATGGCCACAATGGAAAAGAAACTGGAAAAAAGCAAAAAAAGGAACTGTAGTATCGCTAGAACATAAAAAATTCCTCGTCAATAAATGTAAAATTTCGAGTGATAATATTCATGTAATCCCTGCGGGCGTAAATTTAGACCTTTTTTCTAAATCTGAAAAGAAGGGAAAATTAAAGCTTCTATATCATGGTAATTTGGATTTAAACCGCAATATATTGGAATTACCGCAAATTCTCATCCACCTAGAGAAAGCGGGGGTCGATGTAGAAATGCACCTCATCGGTCATGGAGATGCTTTCAAAGCACTTTCTAAACTTAATTTACCCAATCTAAAATTATCTGGTCCAATTAACCAAAGAGAACTTGCTTCAATGATTTCAGAATTTGACATTGGATTTTTACCGATGCCTAACTCTGGAGTATGGAACATTGCAAGCCCACTGAAGAGGTCCGAGTACTCAGGTAGTGGCATGGTTATCATCGGAATTGATCATGCAGGCCATAGATTTAGTGAGGATTTAGATTGGGTTTTTTTGTTTGAAGAAAGTAAATTTGTGAGTGAAGCCGTTAATTTTTGCAAAAACATCAAAAGAAAAGAGCTTTCAATCCTCCAAAACAAGTCAAGGACTTACGCTGAAAGGTATCTCTCATGGCATCAATCTGTTGATACTTTGAACAGACTTATTCATTCTGTGGTTGATTAGTGCCAGGGAATCATTTTATCATGAAATTTTGATAATTATCTCAGGAGACTTAGGAAAAGTATGTATTCAACACCTTTGGAATTAAATGATACGGGATGTTTAAGTTTTGAAGATAGTGAGCATTGAGGTGATAGATTGAATCCGATTATTTTAGTTGTAGGTGCTCGGCCAAATTTTATGAAAATCGCTCCATTACACAAAGAATTTTCTCGTTTGAACATCCCTGTAATTTTGCTGCATACTGGACAACATTATGACGAAAAGATGTCGAAGGTATTCTTTGAGGATTTTCAAATACCTGCACCAGACATCTACTTGGGAGTTGGGAGCGGCACTCACGCAAAACAAACAGCTAAGGTGATGGTTGAATTTGAAAAGGTCTGTACTCAAAATAGTCCTTCGATGGTAATTGTTGCCGGAGATGTCAATTCAACACTAGCATGTGCTTTAGTTTCAGCAAAATTATTGATTCCTTGTGCCCATCTGGAAGCCGGCCTGAGATCATTTGATCGTAGGATGCCAGAAGAAATAAATCGCATTGTCACGGATTCAATTTCAGATATCCTACTTACTCCTTCGCCTGATGCTGATGAAAATTTACGTAATGAAGGGATTCCCGATGACAAGATTGTTAGGGTAGGGAACATAATGATTGATACATTGCTTGGGAACCTAAAAAGAATAAATCCTTCATTCATTAACGAAAAGTGGGGGCTATGTGCAAAAGAATACGGTGTTGTGACCTTACATCGTCCAAGTAATGTGGATACATTTTCCCATTTAAGTCACATCTGTGAAGAACTTGCGGAACTCTCAAACAGCGTCCCTCTTGTTTTTCCAGTTCATCCAAGAACTCTAAATCGATTGAATGAGTATAAATTATTTGAACAAATTGATAAAAACCAAACAATTCAATTGACAGAACCCCTTGGTTATCTTGAGTTCTTATCTCTTACTTCGCAATCAGCATTTGTATTAACCGATTCGGGAGGTTTACAAGAAGAGACAACTGCTTTAGGAATTCAATGTTTTACAGTGAGGGAAAATACGGAGAGACCCATTACAATCACAGAGGGCACAAATACACTTATCGGGAGGGACTTTTCTATTGTCCATGAACGTTTGGCGCAGATACTTAATGAAGATGATTTGTCATCAAAGATACCCGAATTTTGGGATGGAAAAACTTCTGCTAGAGTAGTTCAAACGGCCCTAAGATATCTCGAATAAATGGTGTTTTGATGAGGGTGCTTCATGTTCTCGCAAATGGGCCGCCTGATGTAAATGGATATGCCATAAGGACTCAAATGATTCTCGACCACCAAAATATGCAAGGGGAGATAGAAGCCTACGGTCTTACTTCACCATGGTACCCCGAAAAAGATACAATGGTTGAAGAGTTTAATACAGCCCATACTTCATATTTTCGAACATTACATCCAATGAGGAAAAGAAATAAAAAATTTAGCCATCGTTTTGTTTCATTCATTCGTCGTCAGAAATCTACAAAAACAAATTCAGCAGGTAATAGTAAATTAACACAAAAGAAATCGTTTAAGTCCACATTTAGTCTCCCAGTTCGATATATTTTCCAAAAATCTTTTTTTTTCTGGCTATGGGTTGAAGAGAAAGTGTTGATTCGTGATTTTACAAGAAAAATCGTCGAAGTTTCAAAGACCCATGACATCGACATCATTCATGCACATACGCCTTACAGAGTCGGATTACCAGCCTTGATTGCTGCGAGAAAGCTAAATGTCCCATTTGTTTATGAAATGAGGGGCGTTTGGGAAGAAACAGCAATTGCAAACGGACGATGGAAACAAAATAGCATGGCATACAGAAGGTTTAAGCGATACGAAAATAAAGTGATTAAATCATCTGATGCAGTAATTTGTATTTGTGAATCACTTCGCAGAGATGTGATTCACCGAGGGCATAACGCTTCGAAAATCTCAATTGTTCCTAATGCAGTCAATGAAAATTGGTTTACTGATGAAAAAAAAACATCAATAGAGATTGAAAATCAATTAAAAATTCATAATGATGAAAATGCAATAGTGGTAGGTTATGTTGGCTCCCTCGGAAATTTAGAAGGGGTGGACTTACTATTGGAATCAATTTCAAAATTGCAGGAAGAAGGACTAAACATCCGTTTACTTATCTTGACAGCCCATCCGGACAAGCCCAATCTTATCTCAAGAGCAGAGCAGTTGGGAATTAATGAGATTTCAATGATTACAGGACCTGTTCCTCATAATGAGGTGCAATCATACTATCATTCTATTGATATTTTTGTTGTGAGTAGACCCGACCTAACTGTAACTAACTTAGTCACTCCGTTGAAACCATATGAGGCAATGGCGATGGGAAAAGCAGTCATAATGTCAAGATTATCTGCTCTAGAAGAAATGGCTGTTGATGGAGAAACGGCCCTCTATTTTACTCCAAACGACATCAACTCTTTGACAGAACAGATAAAAAAGTGTATACACGATCCTAAGTTACGTGAAAAACTTGGAAAAAACGCTTATCATTGGGTCAAGGAAAATCGAAATTGGTCTCAAAACATACTTAGGTACAATAAATTGTATGCTAAGTTGCTTGAAGAAGACTAGCCCACCGAATCATGGTCGGATGTTTTAATTTGAGGGAATAGTTTGAGAACCTTAAGTCCCAGACGCAGTTTATGGGTTTGCGGCACATTCGAGGTGGCAAGCGGCAAGCACCCCCTTTTTTTCTCGGCCCTATACTCATAATTCAAGAAATATGGCGAAATAGGAACCTAACCAAGCATCTTGTAAAAAAGGACATAAAATTGGCATACCATGGGACATTTCTTGGTTATTTCTGGACGATGCTTGAGCCCCTGTTAATGACGGTAATTCTTTACACATTATTTGTAATCATGCGTGGATCAACAGATGAATTTTTGCCATTAAAGGTGATGCTGGGTATTTTATTTTACGCTTGTTTCTCAAAAACAACATCTATGTGTAACAACGTATTACTCCAACAGTCTTCACTCATTAACCAAGTTTATTTTCCAAGGGAGATTTTTCACATCAATGTTGTTGCATACCAACTATATCGTTTAGTGATGAGTTTGATAATCATAATTCCAATGATGGCTTGGTATAATCTTTCACCATCTGTATACCTTTTCTGGTTGTTGCCTTCAGCTTTAGGTGTGGGTATGCTTGGGTTGGGTTTTGGAATGATAACATCCATTTTACAGGTAAAAATTCGAGATGTTTCCCAACTTGTGCAGGTTTTGCTTAGAGGCGCTTTTTTTATCTCAGGTGTTTTTTACGGGGCTGAACATGTCCCTAGTCAGTGGTTGGATGTACATTTACTCAATCCGGTTGCGGTATTCATTGAGTTGTCACGTACGGCAGTACTTGGAGATATGGGAGTACTTGATTTGACAAATATCGTTTATGCCTTGGGCGTTTCATTTATTGTTATGGTTATTGGCATGTGTATTTTCAAAAAATTTGAAGCAAGAATGGTGAAATATCTATGATCAGTGAAAGTCTTGCAATCTCAGTTAAAGGTGTAGTCCTTGATTACCCTCTTCTTAAATCTGGTAAGAGTTTTGTTAAGGAATCACTTACGAATCGATTTAAAATTGAATCGAAAATGTATCGGGCTCTTAATGCCGTGTCAGTCGACATAGGCAAGGGAGAAGTGGTCGGTTTAATCGGTCCAAATGGTGCTGGAAAGAGCACATTACTGCGAATAATTGCAGGTATTTTACCCCCTGATGAAGGAGATGTTTGGACGAGAGGTAGAGTAAGCTTGCTTGCTGGAACTGGGGCTGGCATGCAAGGTAATCTTTCTGGAATTGAAAATATATTTTTGAGTGGGGCCATTTATGGGATGGTAAAATCTGAAATTGAAGAAAAGCGAGATGAAATCATTGAGTTTGCTGGAATTGGAGATTTTATAAACCAACCAGTTCGGACGTACTCTTCTGGTATGAAAGCCAGACTTGGTTTTTCAATTTCTTCACACATTCAGCCAGAAATTTTACTCATTGACGAGGTTTTTGCTGTTGGCGATGGTGATTTTGCAAAAAAATCGAAAACAAAAATCAGAGAATTAATCACTGGAGGTGCAACAGTGGTAATGGTAAGTCACTCAATTTCAGTAATTCGAGAGTTGTGTACAAGTGCATTTTATTTGGAAAATGGAAAAATACTCTCTGATGGTTCCCTAGAGGATGCTTGTCTAAAGTATGGTGAGATTTAGGTGATGATATGCGAATTTTCAGGATGAAACCGAATATATCAGCCATTTTATCGAGATGTGATTCCAAAGAAGAAAAGAAATTCATTTCTCACGTAGCGAATAGTTGTTTCAAACGTTTCATGAATATTTCAAAAATGGAAAAAGAGATACACACCCAATTAACCAAATCAGAAATTAATCTTCAATCAAAAATTCTTGGAGACTTTATCCATTCATTATCTTCAACTCCGAGAGGAGAAGAAATAGCCAGGGATATGTTTGTCGCAAGTGCAAGGTCAATACAAAAAATCGATGTTGAAGCTGCGTTATCTTTTTCTGAGAAACTAATAGACAAAATTTATTCAGTCGCAGTAATTAGAAGAATGATCGGTCTTTATTTGTCTCGAGGAGATATCAAAAGGGCCAATCAATTACTTGAGACACTTCCAGAAGACCAATGGAATCACGGAACAAAAAAACGGATTGAAGAAAAATTGAAGTTGAACGCATCGATTCTCGCAGAGAAAAGTGAAGAATCAAAATTTTTTAACATCTTAAAGCCGATTAAACGGGATAAATCTTTCCCAGATTTAAACGTAGCCTGTTTGTTAGATCGATTTAGTTTTGATTGTTTTTCGTACGAAATGAACCTTGTTCCTGTTTCAAAATCAAATTGGAGATCAATACTGAGTAGACCAGACATTGATTTTTTCCTTGCAGAATCTATTTGGTCGGGACATGATGGAGGGTGGCAATTTGCCATGTCATCATTTGATACTGCGGCTGGGGATCAACTAAAACAACTACTTAGTTTTTGTAAAGAAGAGGGAGTAAAAACCATTTTTTGGAATAAAGAAGACCCAGTTAATTACGACTCATTTATCGATGTAGCAAAGCAATTCGATTATATTTTTACAAGCGATTCCGGTCAGATACCAAAATACATAGACGAGTGTGGTCATGATAATGTCTATTCATTACCTTTTGCAGCTCAACCAATAATACATAACCCCATCAGAAATAATTTACCTTCGCATGATGTTGGATTCGCAGGATCATGGTACATTAGGGAACATGGCAATAGAAAAAGGGACACTAAGTTGTTGCTTGATGCAGCGTCTAGCCATGGTTTGCACATTTTTGATAGATTTTATGGAACTGATAATAGAAACAAATTTCCAGAAGAATACAATGACTTTATCAAGGGCTCTTTATCTTATAAAGAGACCTGTATGGCTTATAGGGTTTATAAAATATTTTTGAATGTTAATTCTGTTAGTGATTCACCCACGATGTTTTCTCGTCGAGTCTTTGAAGTATTAGCATCGGCATCAACCCTTGTTTCCAGTCCATCACGCGGGATGGAGGAAATGTTGGGAGATTGTCTTGTTGTCGTGGATGATCATCAAATTGCAAGTGAGACAATCAATAATTTGTTATCAGATGATTTTGCAAGAAAATCGATTGCACAGCGAGGCTATCGTGAGGTGATGAATAATCACACATATTTCCATCGATTAAAAGAAATTTTTTCTGTTAGCGGCATCAATTATGCTAATCATGAATCCCTGTTAGTTTCTTGCATTTGTGTATCAAATAGGCCTCATCTAATCGATGATGTAATCCAAAAATTTGACTTACAAACATATGCGAATAAAGAATTGATTATACTTTTGGAAGCAGATGATGCAATCTTTCAAAATATCTCAGACAAAATCGATAAAAGGGACGATATAATGCTTCATAGAGCTTCGGAAAAAGAAATATTAGGAGCATTGTTTAACAGAGGAGTAAACCTATCTCATGGAGAGTATATCGCAAAGTGGGACGACGACGATTTATAAGGTCCTGAATATTTGAGTGATTCGCTATTAGGTTTCAAATATTCATCAGCAAGTGTGGTTGGTAAACTAGAATCCTTCATGTTTCATGAGGGTACAAACTCACTGTATACTAGATTTGAAAATAAGGCATTTAGGTATCAACAATTGATACTAGGGCCAACAATAATCGCCAAAAGAAAGGTATTCGATAGCATCAGATTTCAAGAACGCAGTAGAGGTGAAGACACTAATTTCTTGAAAGATTGTCTAAAATCCGGATTGAAAATCTTCGCAACAGACCCGTATAATTTTATTTATTGGAGATCTGCTGACAAAACAAAACATACATGGCAGCCAGATGATGATGAATTGTTGAAGAATGCAAAAAAAATTAGTTCAGGCCTATCTACATCGGAGGTATTCATCTGATACAACATAAGATAATATTGTTGGAACAAGATGAAAAGAGGGTTAAGCATGTCCATTCTGAATTTTCAAATCTAATAGAAGAGGGTCATGCAGAGATTTTTTCTGCGGTAGATGGAAGCAAAGATGATATCGAAAAAGAGTTGGAATCCTTAAATCTAAAATTGACTCCAGATTTTGCCCACTATGCGACAATAGGTCAAGTTGGATGTGCACTCTCCCATCTCAAAATATGGGAAAATATCAAAAAATCGGGTGTAAAATCTTGCATCATATTTGAGGATGATGCTTTACTGGTTGAAGATTATGTCACTAATCTTCAGCATTTAGAAAAAGAGTTGTCACAAACATGGGATTTTGTAAATTTGTTTACACATCCACAACACAGTCATGTAAAAAACCGTAAAGAAATACCTGGGAAGATGCAATTATTGAACCGAATACCTACTTGGGGAACGGTTGGTTACATCATTAGTCTTTCAGGAGTTAAAAAATTGCTAGATATTTTCGCTCAAACAGGAATTTATGCTCCCATCGATGTCATGATTCAGGATGTACTTGACGGTATGATCTCCTATAATCTAAAGCATGACCTTGTCACAACAATAGGACAATTGACCGAATCAGGAAAGGAAAAAGATCTCCTACATTCCAATGTCTGGAATACAAAATCATACAAGAAATATTTACAAGAACAGAACAAAAACCGAGTATACTTTTCCCATGAAAAGGCGGTCATAAGCAGTAAAAACCTTAGCGAATCATCATTAGAGGTCCCCTATGATGCAGAATATACTCCTGGACAAACCACCTTTAATCTAAAATCCAGAGCTCCACAAAAAGGAGACCACCTTAATTTCCAATTATCTCTAACGATTCCAAGCAGTTTTTTGGAAGGGGTTCTACTTCGATTTAATGTAAGGTCTCATTATCGAGGCTTAGAATATGCTGGCAGGATGGCGTATTCATTATGCATAAATCAAAAAGAAATATTTCATGAAAAAGTTGGTTTTTTCAATCAAGAGAATGTAGTCTCGCTGATTATTCCACATAGGCCCGAATCTGGAATACTTGAACTTGAATTAGGTTTGAAGGTATTAACCGATTGTGAAGACTGGAATTGGGGCCCAATATCAAAAATTACTGTGAGTGATTTATCGATTGAAGAAATGCATGACTATCAAGCGTATTTCCTTTCTACCAGTAGCCCATATTCAGTGAGCAAAATCAATGAGGAATCCTCTGATTTGAAAAAATTGATTCAACAATTTGCATCAACTGGTGAATCTGTAGACGTATTCATACCAGGTGGAAATCGAGGGGACGGATTAATCTACCAAGGAGCTTTCAAATTGTTCAGGAAATTTGGATTGAAATATAACATCCTACCATATCGTTATAATAATGTCATTGAAGAGTTTGATGATCAACCAATAGATAGCAAAATATTGTTGATTTTAGGTAGTGGTGGATTTAGTAGTGCATACAACCTTATGGTAGAAATCGTGCCAGAAATCGTCAAGAAATACTCCAGTGCTTTCATACTACCCTCATCATTCGACATTTCTTGTGGCCCAGTCAAGAAGCTCTTGGAACAATTGCCCGAACATGTTTCTGTATTTTGTAGAGAGCGCAAGAGTTTCGAAGACTTGTCATCCATACTTCCGAAGCATCGTTTATTCTTGGACCATGATACAGCACTTGAATTCGATTACTCAAAATGGATTAAAAGAGGTACAGGTGTATTACACGCTTTCCGGGATGATAAGGAAAGCTCTGAAATTCAGTTACCTATCGGAAACCAAGACATTTCTGCGGGACCTGATAGTCAATGGAAAGAGTTGTTG
>MDTA01171447.1_pt1 | contig 26960 bp, 8 predicted proteins | sample 811151 | NCBI WGS metagenome assembly MDTA01 (sample SAMN05326648, study PRJNA326480) | marine metagenome | isolation source: seawater | place: Indian Ocean: South | collected 2010 | reverse complement strand
TATTATGATACTGGCATACCCCACCCAACAGATTTAAAAACAGAAATAGTAAAATGACTTATACAACTGAATGGAGCATTACATCTCTACGTAGAGAAACCTCTGATGGTTATGTTTTAAAAGCATTAGTTCGTATAACTGCAACTGATACTGAAGATCCTACACATCAAGCAATAGTGGGTGGTGACTGTTCATTTAAACGTCCTGAAGGTAATATGATACCATATGAGGATCTTACTGAAAGTAAAGTCTTAGAATGGGTAAAAGCACAATGGGCAGTTGAAAAAGTTCCTGGTATGAGCTTTACAGTTCTTGAACTTAAGGAAAACTCACTAGAACAATTCATGAATTTGCCTAGAATGGAAGATGGACTCCCTTGGACAACCATGGATGAATACGGAAACTACAACGTTGGTGTTGGAACTACTTAAATTACTAAAAAATTATGGCAAAAGCAAAAACTGGACTAAATGGCGTTGCATTTGTTGAGGCAATACCCAAAAAATCTCGTCAAGGCAACGGAAAACACTCAAAATACTCGGCAACATCCCGTAACTCGGCTCGCAAAAGGTATAGAGGACAAGGAAAATGACGAAAAATGCTCCTTCGGGGGCATTTTTTAATGCTTAATAAATATTTCGATAAAATGAGTATAAATAAATCTAGAAAACTGCTTAAAATGAATGAAAACGAGGATATCTAGATCATTTAAAGATATTAGTCTGTCCTTTAACATGCATCCTGTAACAAAAGACATCTCAGTACTCAAAGATGCGAACGCAATCAAGAGATCTGTAAGAAATTTAGTCCAAACTATCCCTAGAGAGAGGTTTTTTAACTCAAATTTGGGTAGTGACGTTAGATCTAGTCTTTTTGACTTCGTAGATTTTGGTACTGCCTCAGTTATACAGCAACAAATTGAGACAACCATAGATAATTACGAACCAAGAGTGGATAATTTACAAGTTGAGGTGTTTCCTAGACCAGATAGAAACGAATTTGAAGTAAATATATACTTTGACATCATTGGACAGCAATTTCCTACCCAAGCATTTCAATTCATATTAGAAGCCACTAGATAATATGCCTGTTACTAACTTTACAAACCTAGATTTTGAGCAAATAAAGACATCTATTAAGGATTATCTTCGTGCAAATTCGAATTTTACTGATTTTGACTTCGAAGGTTCCAATTTTTCCGTCTTAATTGATACTCTAGCGTATAATACCTATATTACAGCGTTTAACTCCAATATGGTAGTTAATGAATCCTTCTTAGATTCTGCAACTGTCAGGGAAAACGTTGTTTCTTTAGCAAGAAATATAGGTTATGTACCACGCTCTAGAACCGCTTCTAAGGCATCTGTTTATATTGATGGTATCGATAAAGTATTAACATCTTCATTAATCTTAAAAGCAGGATTAGTGGGCACTGGGAACCAAGATAATACGACAGTTAGTTTCTCTATACCAGAAGATATAGAGGTTTTTACAACTAATAGAGAATTTGATGCAGGTGGAACCCCACAAGGTGGAAAAGTAGAATTTGGTAATAGAAATGAACCTATTGAAATATACCAAGGAACATATTTAACTAAAACATTTATTGTTAATCAATCATTAGATCAAAGATTTATATTAGATAATTCTTTTATTGATACATCAACAATATATGTGTATGTTGCAGATGCAGAGCAACAAAGCAGTGGTTTAATTGGTACTCCATATAGAAAAATTGATAATATTTTAAATATTGATAAAAATTCCGAAACATACTTAATACAAGAAATACAGGACGAAAGATATGAACTTTTGTTTGGTGATGGTATTTTTGGTAAAAAAATAGAAAATGGAGCAAAAATAACAGTTCAGTATATTGTTACTGATGGTTTACAAGGAAATGGACCTACAAATTTTGTATTTTCTGGAACTTTAGAAAGTGCTACAGGAACACCATTTGTAAGTGCTCAGAATCCTAAAATAAACACCGTTTCAGGTGCTGCAAATGGGGGTGATATAGAAACTCTAGACTCTATTAAGTATTTTGCTCCTAGACTCTATGCAGCACAATACAGGGCGGTTACAGCAAGGGATTATGAGTCTATAATACAACAAATTTACCCTAATACTGAGAGTGTATCTGTTGTTGGTGGAGAAGAAATAGATCCACCTCAATTTGGTACCGTTTTTATCACTATAAAACCCCAAAATGGTGATTATGTGTCTGATTTTGATAAAACAAGAATATTATCAGATTTAAAGAATTATTCTTTAACTGGTATAAATCAAAAAATTCTAGATTTGAAGGTTCTTTATATCGAATTAGATTCTTACATTTATTATGACAATTCTAAAGTAGAAGCTATTGAAGAATTAAAAACAAAAGCTATTAATGGACTTACACTTTATTCTAATTCAATTGACATCAACAAGTTTGGTGGAAGATTTAAATATAGTAAAGTTTTAAGTGTAATTGATAATATCAATACTGCTATAACTTCTAATATAACAAAAGTAAGAATTAGGAGAAATTTAAATGCATTATTGAATCGTTATGTTCAATATGAACTTTGTTTTGGAAATCAATTCAATGTTAAACCAGGAGGATTGAATATTAAGAGTACTGGATTCACTATTTTGGGTGAATCACAAACTGTATACTTAACAGACACTCCAAATGAAGATAAATTGACTGGTACTGTATCAATTGTTAAGGAATTAAATAATAATAAGATAGTTGTTGTTGAAGATGCTGGTACTGTTGATTATATTAAAGGTGAACTCAATCTTACAACAATTAATATAACATCAACCGTAAAATCTAATAATATAATAGAGGTACAAGCATTTCCAGAGTCAAATGATATTATTGGACTTAAAGATTTGTATTTAAAATTTAGCATCTCTGATAGCACCATAAATATGGTAAAAGACACTATTTCATCTGGCGATCAAATATCTGGTGTTGGTTATAAAGTTACTTCTAGTTATACAAACGGAGATTTAATAAGGGCATGATATCTACGGGAATTGATAAGAGAGTTCAGATACAGCAAATTGTTGACAGTCAACTTCCAGAATTTGTACTATCTGAAAGTCCAAAAGCAGTTGATTTTCTAAAACAATATTATATTTCGCAAGAATATCGTGGTGGTCCAGTTGATATTACTGATAATTTAGATCAATATTTAAAATTAAATAATTTAACTCCAGAAGCAGTAGTTGGATATACTACAATTACTTCTGGAATTGGAACTGATAATGAAACTATCAACGTTGATAGTACTAAAGGATTTCCTGATCAATACGGTCTTTTTAAGATTGATGATGAAATTATTACATATACTGGATTAACAACCAATAGCTTTACTGGATGTATTCGTGGATTTAGTGGAATAACAACATATCATCAAGAAAATAATCCAGGAGAATTAGTATTTACATCAAGTGACGAATCTGCTCATCTTGAAAATTCACGTGTTCAAAATTTAAGTGCTTTATTTTTAAAAGAATTTTACAATAAAATTAAATTTTCTCTTACACCTGGTTTAGAAAATAGTGAGTTTGTTCCTCAATTAAATGTTAATAATTTTGTAAAAGAAGCAAGAAGTTTTTATGAATCAAAGGGAACAGAAGAATCATTTAGAATCCTTTTCCAAGTATTATATGGTGTTGATCCAAAAGTTATTGATCTTGAAGAATATCTAGTTAAACCATCTTCTGCAAAATATGTTAGAAGAGAAAGAATAATTGCTGAAAATTTATCAGGAGATCCTCTCAAATTAAGAGGACAAACTATAACAAAAACTACAGATTCGTTTACATCTGCATCAATATCTGAAGTTGAATATATTAGCGGTATTTCTTCAACAACTTATTATTATTCTTTAGATGCTTTTATTGGATATGATGATGAAGAATATATTACTGGTACCTTTGATGTTCCAGGAAAAACAAAAGCTATAGGTGATGTATCTATTGGTTCTTCTGTAATAACTGTAGATTCTACTGTTGGATTTGGAGCTACTGGTACTTTAGTTTCTGGTATTAATACACATATTGATTATACTGATAAAACTATCAACCAATTTTTAAATTGTACTTGGGATAATCAAAATACATCTGGAATTATTACAAGTACTAATGATATTAGATCCAATGATACGATTATTGGTTATGAAAATGGTGATATATCTAAACCTGTTGAGTTAAGAATAACTGGAGTTCTTGCAGAATTTATTCCTGATGATAATACTAATTTAATTATAGAAGGTGAAAGAATTCTTGTTAAGAGTTTAGGTGAGAATATAGAAAATCCAAGTACAAATAAAACTAATAAAGAAGTTCATTTTAATTCTTGGATTTATAATAGTGCTGCCAGTTATGAATGTACAGATAAGGTTACTGGTTCATCTGCATTTAATAATTCGACATTACCTTTAAAATCATTTATTGATAGAAGTAGTCTTAAAGTAGGAGATACTGTTGAAATTTTATATAGAACATCCAATGAACTTGATTTCAAACAAGTAAAACCACTAGAAAATGGAGATACTACAGCTAAAATTCTAAGTATTGATACAGTTAATAATCAAATCACATTAGATAAAGCATTAGTCGCTGATATTAATAAATTTTATAATGTAAGAAGAGTTTTAAGTAAGGCTAATAGTAAGCAAGATGTTGGTGCTCCAATTAAATATGGAAATAATACTTTAACTGTAGATATTCAAAATACTTATAATGAATTAGATGAGAATATTTACGTTGCATCTAACTCATTACCATCATATGAGATTGAAAAAAATATTTCTGAAATTGAGATTACCTCTGTAACCGCCTCAGGTGCCTCTCCTTCGATTCAAGGTTATGATGCTGCAAATACATCATATAGTATATTATCCTTCCCTGAACAGGTTCCTTTCGTTACTGGAGATGCAGTTGTTTATACTAAACCAACAGATGCTGTAGGTATTTTAACTGAGGGAGTATATTATGTTGAAAATCTATCAGAAACAAATAAAATTAAACTATATCCAGATCAAGCCTTTGTTGATTCTGGTATAGGAACTATAGGATTTTTAAATGCTATTGGTTTTGGAAATTTACCATCTGGAATAACTACTGATTCTACTCACAAATTTACATTATTAAAACATCATCATAAAGAAATAGATGCACAAAGATTACTTAAAAAATATCCTCTAACTAGAGATTTAAAATCATCAGAGTCTACTGAAACTACTTCTGGACCTATTGGAATGTTAATTAATGGTGTTCAGATAGAAGATTCTAAGTCTGAGGATGGTATTTTTTATGGGCCTATTGATGATATTAAAATTGCTACAGGTGGACATGATTATGATGTAATTAATCCACCAAATATTACTATTGGTACAGGTGTTGGAACTACCGCATTAGCAACTGCAGTAGTTAGAGGTGATATTAAAAAAATACAAATAGATCCTCAAGATTTTGATGTTGATGAGGTTCGCTCAGTTCAAATAGCAGGTGGTAATGCAAAGGATGTTATTTTAACTCCTGTTGTTAAAAAAAGAAATAGAGAATTAGAATTTGATGGTAGACTTATTAATAATGGTGGTGACGTTGATTCAGTTAATGAAACTTTAAAATTTAGTCAAACTAATCATAATTTACGTAGTGGAGATGTTATTGTTTATAACAATAATGGATTCCCAAATTTAGGTATTGGAACCTTTAATGGTAGTAATCTTGCAGATTATGAAACTTTAGATAATGGTTCATCTTATTGGGTACAATCATTAGGAATTAGTAGTGTATATCTTTATAGAAGTGAGAAGGATTATACAGCAGGTATTAATACTGTAGGATTTACTGCTATAGCCAAAGAAGGTATACACAAATTCAGATTAAAACATGCTAAAAATACATTAACATCTGTAGATATTATAAATGGTGGTACATTTGAAAATAGACAAGTTTCTATTTCTGCAGTTGGTATTTCTACAGTTAATTCAACCTTTACATTTAAAAATCATGGATTTTCTGATGGAGAATTAGTAGATTATAAAACTACTGGTACATCTATTGGATTATCTACTGATGGTACTGGAATACAGTATAAAATTATTAAAATAGATGATGATTCTTTTAGAGTTGCTAATGCTGGAGTAGGTGGTACATTAACATCTGATTATATAACAAATAATTATTCTAGTTTTACTAATAAAGGAACTGGATATCAAATAATAAAATATCCAGACATTACAGTTTCTATAGATGCAGCATATAGAGTCGCAACATCAGATAAAATAAATTTAACTCCTATTATTTCTGGTAAAATAGTAGATACTATTTTATATGAGAAAGGAACTGGATATGGAACTACTGATGTTATAAATTATGAAAATTCTCCCAATGTAATTATAAAAAATGGTATTAGTAGGAATACTAAACTTATTCAACCAGCATTAAGACCAATAGTTGCTTCTGCAAGTACCTTAACAACTGATTTAAGTGGAGAAATAATAGGAGTTCAGATTAATAGTGGTGGGGATGAATATTTTAGTACACCTGAACTAATTGTTGAAGGAGATGGTTTTTCTGCAGAATTAAGAGCTGTTATTGATAAAGATACAACTTCATCAACTTATAATAAAATAATTGATGTTAAAATACTTAATAGAGGTACAGGATATACTCAAGATAAAACAACAATTAAAGTTGTTCCTGCAGGAAGTGGTGCTATTTTTGATGCTTTTATTAGAAAGTTAAATTTAAATAGCATACAAAATGATGCTCCATATTCTTCAAAATATACTTATGAATTATTATCTCCATCAAGATATGGATTAAGATATTCTTTAGTTGGATATTCTACTGATATTGGATATAATAATTTTAATGATACTGGAGCATCTCATTCACCAATTATTGGATGGGCATATGATGGAAATCCGATTTATGGTCCATGGGGATATACTGATCCTTTAAATTCAGACTCAGATATAAAAATATTAGATACTGGATATAATGCTTCTGTTTCTAATATAGAAGATAGACCACCTTCTTTCAGTGCAGGATTTTTTGCACAAGATTTTGTTTATAGTTCTGGAGATTTAGATATTCATAATGGAAGATATTGTAAAACCCCAGAATATCCTGATGGAACATATGCATATTTTGTCGGTGTCACTACTAATTTTGCTACAGGAAAATTAATTCCAAAATATCCATATTTTATTGGGGATAGTTATAAATCTAATCCAACAGTAGTTGATGAAGTAAGTAAAATAAATCAAGATTATGATTTTAATAATTCAAATTTAATCAGAAATAGTTTCCCATATAAAGTTTCTGAAAATTTTGCTAATAATGATTATATTATAAACTCTGACAGTATTCAACAACAATTAACTACTGTCGATTCAGTAACACAAGGAACTGTTGAATCATTACAAGTTATTAATTCTGGAGACAATTATAAAGTAGGAGATGATTTAACTTTTGATAATGATGGAACTAATGGAAGTGGATTAAGTGCTTTTGTTGATTCTATAAAAGGTAAGTCAATTCAAGAAATTAACACTACTTATAGTGTATATGATAATGTAGATATTATTTGGAAAGATTCAAATACAGTATCTGCATATATTTCAACCTCACATAGTTTATTAAATGGTGATAATGTAGTAATTTCTGGAGTAACTACTAGTGCTATTAAAGGACTTACAGGATCCCATAGAATAGGGGTTACAACTACAAATACAGTTCTCTATAAAGAAGTTGCTGTAAATCATTCAGTTGGAGTTATAACTGATATTTTTGTTGGAAGAATACCAGAATTAATTTCTATTGGTAGTAGTATTGGTATAGGTACTGAAAATCTAGAAGTTATTAATAAATTTGAAGATAGAAATATATTAAGAGTTAGAAGAGGAGTTGTTGGAACTGCACATACAGTTTCAAGTCTTGTAAATTTAATTCCTAGTTTTGTTGATATACCGTTAAAGGTTGATTATTTTGAGTCTCAACTTGATGATATAGTTTATTTTAACCCTAGAGAAGCAATTGGAATATGTACGATAGTAGGTTTATCTTCAAGTGTAAATGTATCTGTTGGAGATACTGTAAATTCAGTTGATGTTCCTTGTCAATCAATTTATCTACCCAATCATCCATTTAAAAAGAATCAGCAAATAACTTTAAATATTCCTTCAACTGGTTCAAATATTGCAGTATCTACTGATGGAACGGTTCCTGGTGGATATAGTTTAACGAATAATACAAATTTATATGTTATCAATAAATCTTCTGATTATATTGGAGTTACAAGTGAATTACAATCATCTGTTGGTACTGGAAATACTACAGAAAATGGATTATTCTTCTTAGGTAATGGTGCTTATAATTTTGAGTATTCTTTCCAATCTAATTTTAGTCAGGTACAAGCAGATATTGAAACAATTAGTGCAAAAGTTGCTCTCACGACTTCACATACTTTACCAGAACAGACTATTGTTGATTTGATAGTAGAACCTACTCAATCTGTTGGTATTGCTACTACAGGTTCTTATATTTCTTTACTTTATAACTCTTCTATAGAAAAATTAGTAATTAATCCTATTAGTTTTACATCAGGAATTAATACTGTTACGGATTCTATAACACTTACTTCGCATGGATTAAAGACTGGAGATAAAGTATATTATAGTGGAGATGCAAGTATTACTGATATTTCTCAAGTTACTCGTGGATATTTTGTTTATAGAATAGATGATAATAATATTCAATTATGTAAAACATATAAAGATTCTACTGTTTATCCTCCAATAAACGTAGATTTTACAACAACAGGATCAAATAATACAATATCATTAATAAATCCTCCAATTTCTATTATAAAAAATAATAGTCTTGTATTTGATGTTAAAGATTCAAGTTTATCTGGATATGATTTAAAATTCTATCTTGATAATGAATTTAAAAATGAATTTGTATCTACAGGATCTACTAGTCTTACTTCTGTCACAAGTGAAGGAACTATAGGTGGTGGAACAACAGCTACTGTAACTTTAAATTATTCCGAATTTAATCCTTCAGTTTTATATTATAATCTTGAAAAATCAGGATTTATAAGCACATCTGATATTGATGTTGTAAATGGATCTAAAGTATATTACGATACTCATGAGTATTCTGAATATAATGGAAGATATTCTATTATTGGTGTAGGTGATACTAGTTTTAATATTTTATTAAGGAATAAACCAAACGTACTTAAATATGCAGCTGCTGAAGATCAAGGAAATTCCTTTAAAACTGGTATAGGAACCATAAGATATACAACAAAATCAACTTATGATATCGGTCCAGTAGAAAATATTGGTATTAATTTTGGTGGATTAGGATATAAAAAGTTACCAGAATTTGTAAGTATTGCTTCTACTCAAGGAACTAATGCTCAGATTTTACCAAGATCTACGACTGCAAATAAAATTAAAGAAGCAACAATTAATAATATTGGATTTGAATATCCTTCAGATAAAACTTTATTACCAATAGCACAAATATCACCTGTAATTTCTTTAAGAGATTATAATGTTGTTAAATCTATTGAAATTCTTGATGGTGGACGGGATTATCAAACTGATCCTACATTACTTATTATTGATGCTAATAGTAGAAAACCTAATTTTAGTGGATCTATAATAGCAGCAGTTAGTGAATCTACTCAAGCAATTGAGTCGATAAAGATTGTATCTGAACCTAAAGGTATAGATGTTGCTGAAGCAATCGCTCTTGATAATACTAATGGTATTACAGTTACTACAGTTTCGGTTGCATCTACTGTTGTTACAGATACAAATAGTGGAGTTGTTACGTGTACATTATCAACACCTATTGTTGGATTTGCAACAGATCCTTTTGTTGTTGGTGATACATTCTTCCTAGAAAATGTAGAAAATGAATGGGAAGGAGATACTATTAATTCTGCAAATAATGGATACAGTTTCTACACAATAACAAATACTTATGATACTAAACCATCTTTAGGAAATAATCCATTTAAGTTTGAGTTTAATTTACTTGGAATATGTACTAATCCTGGACTTGCTAAAACTACCCAAACATTTGCCTCTGTTGTAAATTACAATAAGTATCCTAAATTTAAAATTACACAAGAAGCAGCATCTTTCTCTGTAAATGAAAGAGTTTTAGTGTATGATGGTGAAAAATTTAGAGAAAGAAATTTAATTATTGATAAGATTGGTAATGATTATATTAAAATACTTGGTAAGTATCAATTAAAAGTAAATGATATAATTAAAGGTTCTTATACTGGTTCTATTGCTACTATCAATCAATTAAGTCCTAATACAGGTAAATTTAAAGTTGATTATTCATCAAGAAGAGAAATAGGATGGATTGATAATATTGGTAAATTAAATGAGGATTATCAAGTTATTCCTGATAATGATTATTATCAAACTTTATCATATACAGTTAAGAGTCCAGTTGAGTATCAAAAATTATTAGATCCAGTAAATAGTTTGGTTCATACTAGTGGACTTAAGAATTTTGCTGATACTACTATTACTCAAGTATCACCAAAAATTGGTATTGGTAGTGTTGATGTAACAACAATTAATCGTGATTTATCTTCTACTGAAAATAGAATAGATGCTATTAATAATTTTGATTTAGTAAGAGATGACTCTATACTCACGAATCCACAAAGATCAAAATATATTCAATTTAGAACTAGAGAACTTGTAAATTACTTCAAATGTTTAACTAATAGAGTTTTAGATATAGACAATATTAGTCCTTTATTCTCTAATGCATCTAATAATATTAAAACTGATGGATCATTATCTTTAATAAATCCATATGGTAGATTTTTAGTACAAGCAAGAAATCCATCAACTTCTGCTATACAATTTACTGAAGTACTTACTTCAATAGATTATATTAATAAAAACATCTATACTATACAAAAAGGTGTTTTAGGTGCTGGTGGAACAACAGCTAATTATTCAGAATTAGTTAATATTGAAGGAGATAAAAATGAAGTTGATGTATATTCATTAAAATTTAATCCAGTTGATATTTACGATGCAGATCTTGATATTAAAGTCTTTGAGAATACTTTTAGTAGTGCAACTGGTGTTGGTACTGATACTTCTCTTGGATTTGTATCATTAACTGGAATTAATAATAATGCTGGTTCTTCATCATCTATTTCTTTAGTATCTTCTAATATTAGTGATATAGAATCTTATTTTGCAAGTATTGAGGTTAGAGATAATTTTGCAAATGAAACAAATATTTTTGACTTCTATGTAACTCATGATGGAACAAATTCATATGTTGCTAACTATTCATTCGAAACCAATACTTCTAACTTTATAGGAACATTTACATCACAACTTGATTCTAATATTTTATCATTAAATTATGAGAATGATAGATCTAACAATGTTTCTGTTCAATCTAGAGTTGTTGGATTTGGAACTACTGCAGCAGGTATTGGTACATATAGATTTAAGACAACTGCTCAACCAGATGGTTCAGAAAATTCTTTAAGAATACAATCTTCATACTCAAATGTTTCTACATCTTCTACAATATTAGAATTTAATAAGACTAAAGTTTCTAGTGTTAAGAATATTATAAGAGCTTCTATTGGAAATACTAGTGCTATTCATCAAATAATGATGGCACATGATGGAACTGATGCATATATTGTACAATATCCATTTATATCTATCGGAAGTACTTCTGGAATTGGAACATTTACTTCTCAGTTAAATGGATCTGATTTTGAATTAGTATTCCATCCTGATATATCAGGAACTATACAAATTCAATCTTACAGTGAAGTATTTAATACTGACATTGATTTAATTAATATACCTTCTGATCTTACTTATGGTGCTGCAGTTGACTCTCAATCATTAGTGCAATATGATTCATTAAACGGTGATAGAGCTGATAGTAAGTCATTTAAGTTAAGACATAACAATATTCCAATTTTTGGAAGGTATATTGATCCACAAGTTGGTATTGCATTAACCTCAGGTATAGTTACAATTGAAAATCATTTCTTTAATGATAAAGAAAGAATAATTTATACTCCTGGTTCTTCAATTGAAGGGGTTGGAATTGCATCAATTCAAACTGATGGCAATCCTTTACCAAGTGAGTTATATGTGATAAAGATAGATGATAACCAATTTAATGTAGCTCTTTCTCAAGCAGATGCTAATGCTGGAATTGGTACTACATTTACAAGTTTTGGAACAGGTAATTATCATCTATTTGAGATGTTTAAGAAGAATGAAAAGAGTTTAATTACATTAGATAATGTAATTCAGACACCACTTTCATATACTCCAGTAACTACTACTTTATCTAATAATGTAAGTGGACAAGTATCAATATCTACAACAGTATTGGGTATTGCTGGAATATCTTCTATTATTTTAAATGATATTTTAAAAATAGGTGAAGAATATGTAAAAGTTAATAATGTTGGATATGCAGTAACAAATGTTGGACCAGTAGGTGTAGATACTGGAACTATACCAATGATTGAAGTTGAGAGAGGATTTGTTGGTTCTTCTGCTACAACTCATACTGATGCAGATACTGTAAGATTGTATAAGGGTGGATTTAATATTGTTGGAGATAGTATTTACTTTAGTGAAGCACCAAGAGGTACTAATGTAACAGAAAAAACAGAATCTAATCGTGATGCTGGTAGATCTGACTTTAGTGGAAGAGTTTATTTAAGAAATGATTATTCTACTAATGCAGTATTTGATGATGTTTCAACTGATTTTACTGGAGTTGGTAGAACCTTTACAACCACTATAGGTGGTGCTAATACTATTGGACTTACTACTGGTAGTAGTCTTGTGGTTATTAATGGTATTTTCCAAAATCCAACTACAGAAACCAATCTTTCAAATAATTATACTCTTGATGGTAATGATGCTCTTGGAATTACAAGTTTTGTATTCTCTGGTATTACTTCTGCAAACGGTAGTGTAATTATAAGTGAAGATGATATAAATCAAAATCAACTACCTAGAAGAGGTGATATTATCTCTATTGGTTCTAGTGGTGGACTTGGTATAGCACCTTTAGTCGGAGCATCAGTTACTGCAGTTTTAGCAGGTGCTGGACAATCTATTGTTTCTGTTGGACTTGGTACTACTGATTTCCATGGTTCTGGATATAATACAGGTGGAACAATTGCTATTGGTGTAACTGATATAGCATATGAGCATAGATTTGTAAGTGCTGGTATTAACTCACTTACTGCAAATGCAGGTGGACCATTTACTGTTACTGATGCAACATTTGATTCATCCAGTGGAGTTATGGTATTAACAATACCTGGACATGGATTAACAATATCTAATACTGTTGGTATTGTAACTAGTTCAATTGGATTTACTTGTGAAAGTGATAATTACACTACTACAAAGTTATATCCTCGTTTAACTGATCCTGCTCATAATGCAACATTAGCGATTACAGCAGTCACTACCGATACAATTACAGTTGGTGTTGGATCTGCTGGAGGAAGTGGTACTGGGGCGGTTATAACCGCTACTGTGGTTGATTATAATGAGCATACATTCGTAAGTGCTGTTGGTAGTGGTATTACAGCAAATGCTGGAGGACCTTTCACAGCAAATGCTGCAGATTACGATCCTGTAAGTGGAATATTAACTGTTACAACAACTGCTACTCATGGATTTACTTCAGCAGGTTTCCAAACTGCAACAAATGCAATTTATAATCCTGTAGTTGGTATTGTAACTATTATTACTACAGGTAATCATGGATATAGTAATGGTGATTATGTTAAACTTGCTGAGAATTCATTAACATTCACATGTGCTAAAGATGGTAATCAAACTAATCATTCATACCCAAGAAGAACTGATCCAATCTTTAATAAGTGGATACAGATTGAAGATGTAACTTCTAATACTTTTGAGATTCAAGTTTTAGATTCTACACCATCTACTGATATTAGTGCACATACATACGTTTCTGCAGCAGCTAGTGGTATACAGAAGGCAAATAATACTGTTGGAATAGGTACAAGTACATTAACATTTACTTGTGCACAGGATATGCACACTACTACTCATTCATATCCAAGACCTGTAAAATTATTGGGTAGTGTATCTGATCCTGCTCATAATGCTACTTTAGGTATTGAAGAGGTTTTATCTACAACTCAATTTACAGTAAATGTTGGTAGATCTCCTGCTGGAACTGGTGGAGCATTGAAATTTACTGTTGGTGCAGGTGGAACAGGATATATTAATCCAAGAATTCTTCCACCATCTCCATCATATAATAATCTTCCAATACAAGGTATTTCTAGATTAGGTTTGGGTCCAACTACAGATACTGGACGTGGATTGACTGTTAATGTTGATGTCGCAGCAGCAGCTACTACTGGAATTGGTTCTAATTTATATGAAGTAAGTCAATTTGACTTCCCAACAAAAGGAACTTCATTTAGAAAAGGAGATGTTTTCAGACCTGTCGGATTAGTAACTGATAGATTAGTTTATGAACCATCAACTGATTTCAGATTTACTGTAAATGAAGTATTTACTGATGCTTTTGGTTCTTGGAATGTTGGAGAATTTGATTTTATTGATTCTATTGAAAACTTACAGAATGGTGAAAGAAAGAGATTCCCATTGAAATTTAATGGTGAATTAGTAGCATTTAGAGCAGATCCATCTTCTTCTATAGATGTTAATAATTTATTATTAATTTTCGTTAATGGTGTTTTACAAGAACCTGAATTTGCATATTCTTTCTATGGTGGAACAAGTTTTATATTTACTGAAGCACCTGATGAGAATGACAAAGTAACAATTTTCTTCTATAAAGGATCTAATGATGATATTTCATTCACTGATATAACAGAAACTGTTAAAGAAGGTGATGAAGTTCAAATAATGAAGAGAAATGGAGTAGATGAATCCGTAACTCAGAATAAGAGAACTATTGTCGGAATAACAACTTCAGATGTAATCGAAACCAATTTATATTATAAGCAAGGAATAGATGAAAACACTTATCGTCCTTTAAAATGGATTAAGCAAAAAACTGATAAAGTTATTAATGGAAATATAATTTATAAGTCAAGACTTCAAATTGAACCATTAATTTATCCAAATGCAGGAATAATTTCCGATATTCAATCTACAGATGATATTTTATATGTTGATTCTGTTGATTTATTTGAATATGATTCTCCAGTCAATTTCGATCTTCGTATTGTTGATCAATCTCAAAATCCAGAAAGAGCTTCTCTTACTGCTGTAGTTTCTGCTGCTGGAACAGTTCAATCAATAACTGTAAATAGTGGTGGAGTTGGATATGTTGGAGTATCAACTTCTATTTCTATTGGTATTCCACCAACAGGTATTTCTACCTTTGTACAGGCAGATGGTTCAATTGGTATAGGAACAACTGCAACTGCAACTGCAACTATAACTGGAGGAGTTATTTCATCAGTTGATGTTGTAAATCCAGGACTTGGATATACAACTGCTTCTGTTCCTCAAGTTATTGCACCATTACCAATACTTGCTCAGGAAACTATTAGTGATGTAAGTGATGTTAAGGGATTCTCAGGTATAATTACTGGAATATCAACAACATCTGGTACTGGTAGTAATCCTTTAGCACTTCATTTCTTCCTTGAGAAGGATACAGGTACTTTTGCAGATTTAGAGAATGGATATCCAATTTATATCTTTGACACTACTGTTGGATCTGGAGTTACTTCACATACTGCACATGGAACTTCCTTAGGTATAGGTGCTACATTCTTAGATAATATTTACCAAGTAAACTCAATTAATAGAACTGCAAATAAAGCAGACTTTATTGCTAACGTAGATCCAAATGCAAATATTGTTGGAATTGCAACAACTGGTATGGGTATTGGTAAGTTCTCTTGGGGTAGATTAACTGGGTTTAGTAGATCTTCAAATCCAGTATCGATTGCAGTTTCTTCTAAGACGGTTAGTGGATTATCAACTTTCCCACATACACAGAGAAGAGACTCTGGACTTAGAAAAACAGGTGCGATAAAGAACACCACATAAATTAGTATAAATAAAGAAAAAAAGCTATAGACGATGGCGGCAATTGTAACAGATCAGTTTAGAATCAATAATGCTAGTAATTTTTTGGGGGATGTTAATGACACCTCAAATTCTTATTATGTAGTTGTTGGACTAACAAATCCTGGTATTGGAACTAATTATTTTGGTAGAACTTTAGACGAAGCAACATGGAATGCGAGTCCTCCAAGTCCTACTGATAATTTTAATTATCTAGATCATAGTAAAGATACTATGATTTATGGTAAGAAAATATCTGCAGAAAATATTAGAAGAGTTATTAGAAAAATAACTTGGACTCAAGGAAATAGATATGAGATATATCGTCAAGATTATAGTACTGCTAATCAATCGCCATTAACAAATTCGTCTAGATTATATGATGCAAATTATTATGTACTTAATAAAGACTTTAATGTTTATGTTTGTTTAAACAATGGTTCCTCTGGAATTAATACTACAGGAAATCGTTCTCAAAATGAACCGTTATTTACTGGTTTAGAACCTTCTGCTGCAGATGGTGCATCAAATGATGGTTATGTATGGAAGTATTTGTTTAGTGTTAAACCAAGTGATATTATAAAGTTTGATTCTACTGAATATATACCTCTTCCTAATGATTGGGCAACATCAACAGATACTCAAATACAATCTGTTAGAGATAATGGTAATTCTGATATTAATAATAATCAGATTAAAGAAGTTTATATTGCTGCACAAGGAGATGGATATGCTGGTGGTGTAGGACAAGAATTTCCTATTATTGGAGATGGAAGTGGTGCTAAAGTTGTAGTTGATGTTGTTGGTGCTAAAATAACTAAAACTCAAGTTTCTGTTGGTGGAAAAGGTTATACTTACGGAAAAGTTAATCTTGATACTATCAATAACACAGCAGTTTCGGGTAGTACACCTGCACAATTAATTCCAATTATTCCACCATCTAAAGGTCATGGACATGATTTATATAAGGAATTGGGTGCTGATAGAGTTCTAATCTATTCTAGATTTGATGATGCTACAAAAGATTTTCCAGTAGATACTAAATTTTCTCAGATTGCAATAGTTAAAAATCCAACTTCAATTGGTTCTACTAATGTATTTACTGGCAATACATTTTCTTCTACAAAATCGTTATACCTTCAAAATTTAGCATCTAATCCATTATCAGTAGTTCCTGGTGATGAAATTAGGCAAGATGTAAAGGATGATAGTGGTACTGTCATTGGATATGCTAGAGGATATGTTGTTTCGTATGATGTATTATCTTCAACTGCACCTCAAATTGCGGTTTTAAAATATTCTCAAGATAGATCTTTATATAATTCTTCTTCAGATGCATTTGCAACTGATACTGCAGATCTATCAAAAGAAGGAGATCCTGTTACTGGACAAATTTATACTATTCAAGGTAGCAATGATGTTGTGGAAGTAGGTGGAAAATATACTGTAGGAATAAATACTTCATTCTCTGGAATTACCACAAACCCAACAGGAAACAAAATTGTTGAACTCGGAGTTGAGTTTGAAAATGGGGTTGCCGAATCTGAAATAAATAATGAGTCTGGTGATATTATCTATTTGGATAATAGATCTTTAATTACTAGAGATGAAAGACAAAAAGAAGACGTAAAAATTATCCTGGAATTCTAAAAAATGCCACAGAAAACTAACTTAAATATAAGTCCTTATTATGATGACTTTAATGCGGATGATAATTTCTATAAGGTTCTTTTTAGACCAGGAAGACCTGTTCAAGCTAGAGAATTAACAACTCTCCAGTCCATCCTACAAAATCAGGTTGAATCCTTTGGAGATCATATGTTCAAAGAAGGAACTATGGTTATACCTGGTTCCGTAGCGTATGATAGTCAATATTTTTCAGTTAAAATAGAATCAGAACATTTAGGGCTTCCAGTTTCTCTTTATCTTTATGAATTAAAAGGTAAAAAGTTTAAAGGGCAAAATAGTGGAGTAGAATTTATAGTTAATGACTGTAAAGTACCTGAAGATTCTACTGATATTACTCATGTAACTTTGTTTATAAAGTACTTAACAGGAAGTAATGATAATTTAGAGGCATTTATATCAGATAGCGAACCTTTAATCGCTCAAGAAAATATTGTTTATGGAAATACTACTATCACTGTTGGAGATAGTGTTGCTAATGCCATAGATACCGATGCTGCTGCCACTGGTAGTGCTGTAAAGATAGAAACTGGTGTATATTTCATTAGAGGTTCTTTTGTTACTGTAACAGCAGATACTATCATCTTAGATCCATATTCAAATCAACCTTCTTATAGGGTTGGTCTAAGTATTTTAGAAACCATTGTTACTGCAAAGGAAGATTCTGAATTATATGATAATGCTAGAGGATTTTCTAATTATGCTGCTCCAGGTGCTGATAGATTAAAAATTACTACTGAATTATCTAAAAAATCACTTACAGATTTTAATGATACTAATTTTATTGAAATTGTTAAGTTAAAAGAGGGTAATCTTAAAAAATTACAGGATACTACTGTTTACTCTGAAATTGCAAAAGAATTTGCAAGAAGAACTTTTGAGGAATCTGGAAATTATTCTTTAGGTAATTTTAATGTTAAAGTATCAAATTCTTTAGATGATGGAATTGGTAATGAAGGAATATTTAAATCAAATCAAGTTACTGATCAAAATAATACACCAACTGATGATTTAGCATGTGTAGAAGTTGATCCAGGAAAAGCATATGTTCATGGATTCCGTATCAATAGTGTTGGAACAACTATTATAGATATCGATAAACCAAGAGAAAAGGAAGTTGTAGACACTGCAAAGGTAGCATTTGAACTAGGTAGTTTAATAAGAGTTGATAATGTTACAGGTACACCAAAAATAAAATTAGATGAGACTTCAAACACTGTTCAATTAAGAAATAAGAGAAAAGATGTTGCTAGTCCAATTGGAGTTGGAACTGCAAGGGTATATTCTATCGGATTAAGGAATACTCCTTATGTTAATAATGATAGTGAATGGAATTTATATTTGTATGACGTACAAACATATACAGTATTAACTTTAAATGAATCATTAAGTGCTGCTCAATGTCCTAATGGTTCCTTTATACGTGGTGTCAGTAGTGATGCTACTGGATATATGGTTGATATAGATGGTAGTGAGGTTAGTTTAGTACAAACATCAGGAACATTTATTAGAGGAGAAGCAGTTTTAATTAATGAGACTAATTTAGTTCCAAGATCTATAGGAATAGTAACTCAATATGGTTCACAAGATATAAAATCTATATTCCAAGACTCTTCTGTTAGTGGTAATGTTGTAGATTTTTCTGCAAATACTGTATTAAAAGATACTTTAGTTACACCTACAACACCCTTAAATACTCAATTTACAATAACAGATGGTTCTGGTGGAGGTACTTCAGGTGAAATTACTGGACCTGGAGTTACTTTTGATGGAGTAAAGAAAGGTGATTTGGTTAAATATGCTGTTAAAGGTGTTGCTAATGTTGTAATAAATGAAGTAGAATCAGTTTCTCCAGATTTAAAAACATTAAATGTAGTATCTGTTGCTGCTACAACGGGAATAGCAAACCTTGTTGGTGGTTTTGCTGTACCTGTTGGTTTTACAACAACCAGTGCAATGGTTCGTATTATACCTGAAGGAATTGTTAATAATGATGAGAAAGGACTTTATACTGCATTAGAAAGAAGAAACATTTCTGATGTTAATTTTTCTGGTTCTGAACTTTTAGTTTCAAGTCAATTATCAGGTACAACTGATGCTAATGGTTCAGTAACTATTAGTTTACCAACAGGAATATCAAGTGGTTTTTATAGCAACTTTGATACTCAAAAATATTCGGTAATTTATGATAGTGCTAGTGCTGGCGGTCCTCCAGAAAATTTAACAAAAGATCAATTTGCATTAACTAATGGTGCCACTCAAGTGACTCTTAGTGGATTGCTAGGAAGTCAAGCCGTTAAAATTAATGCTACTGTAGAAAAGGCAACAATAAAGGAGAAAATTAAGGAATATTCTAGAAGTAAGCAAATTCAAATTACACATACTCAAACTGGTATAAACACAACTACTAGTGGATTAACTCAAAATAATTTCTATGGGTTAAGAGTAGAAGATAAAGAAATTTCTTTAAATGTTTGTGATGTTGCTAATGTTGTTGCTGTTCTTGAATCGAAAGATACATCTGCACCTACATTAGATAAATTAACAACTGTTTCTGGTTTATCTTTAGATATTAATTCTGTAGTTGGTGAAAGAATTACTGGAACCGAAAGTGCAGCTGTTGCTCAATTAGTAACTAGAACTGGTTCAAACAATGTTGAAATTGTTTATTTAAATACTAATAAATTTAATATTGGTGAAGTAATTAATTTTGATGAATCAAATATTACAACTACTTTACAGGCAATAACTCCTGGTAATAATATTAATATTACTGATAGATATTCTTTGGATAAGGGACAAAGAGAACAATATTATGATTATTCTAGGATAGTTAGAAAAGCAGGTACAGCAAAACCATCTAAAAGATTATTGGTAGTTTATAATTCTTATATTGTTCCTGCTGATGATACTGGTGATGTATTCACTGTAGAATCTTATGATGAAGCTAGATTTTCAAATGATGTTCCATTATTAGGAAATAATGTTAGAGCTTCTGATACCCTTGACTTTAGACCTAGAGTTTCAGAGTTTAGTAGTACTACAGCATCTCCATTTGTATATTCAAGTAGAGATTTTGGTACTGCAGGTAATTCATCTACATTAGTAATTTCACCTGAAGGTGATTCTAATTTAGGATATAGTTTCTATCTACCAAGAATTGATAAATTAATTCTTAGTCTTGGTGAGGATAATATACCAGAATTTTCTGTCCTAAAAGGTGTATCTTCATTACAACCTAAAGCACCTGCTATGGTTGAGACTGGAATGGAGGTAGCAACAATTGCACTTCCTGCTTATCTTTATAGTCCAAGTAATGCAAGAATAACTTTAGTTGATAATAAGAGATATACTATGAGAGATATTGGTAAACTTGATAAGAGAATTACCAATTTAGAGATTGTTACAAGTTTAACTATGCTTGAACTTGATACAAAATCATTGCAGATTATGGACGAAGTTGGGGATAGGTTTAAATCTGGATTCTTTGTAGATAATTTTAAAGATATTAGTCGTATGGATGTACAAAATCCAGACAATAAGGTTGATGTTGATATAGTAAATGGTGAATTAATTGTTCCTTTAGATAGATATACTTTTAAACCTGAGTTGGGTTTAAGTCCATCTATAAATTCAGACACTGCAGATTATACTCAAAATTTAACTTTATTAGATACTAATGTCAGAAAAACTGGTGATTTAATTACTCTAGATTATTCAGAAACTGATTGGATTGAAAATGCATTTGCATCTAAAGTTGAAAATATAAACCCATTTGAAGTTGTAGCATTTGATGGAACGATTGCATTAGATCCAGTTTCAGATAATTGGACAAGAACTGTAGTTGTAGATGGTGGTAAGAGGACTGTTGTTGATGGAAATACTTTAGCAGATCCATCAGCTGAATTCCAAAGAATATTAGATAATCAATTAAGTGAGGTAATTAGCGTTGTTCAAACGAATAATGAAATAACAACAACTACTCTTGAATTTGATAGTGAATATATTGAAACTATATTAACTGGAACAGTACCAGAAACCCATATTAGATCTAGAAACGTTGGTTTCAAAGCACATGCTTTAAAACCAGGAATACAATATTACCCATTCTTTGATGGAAGAAGTGGAATAGACATTATTCCAAAATTGATAGAAATATCAATGACTTCTGGAACATTCTCAGTGGCTGAAGATGTTAAAGGGTATATTGGTGGTGATAGTACAAATCCAGTAATTACATTTAGAACAGCGAACGCAGATCATAGAGAAGGTACTTATAATGATTCAACAAGTACTGGTTATACTCCATATATTGTAAATCCATATGATTTAGGAAGTTCTTTATCATCAGTTTATACCTCTTCTTCAACTGTATTAAATGTTGATATTGGTTCATTAACTGAAGAAGCTATTGGAAAATATTTTGGTAGATTAGAAGTTGGAATGAAATTAGTTGGTTCTTCAAGTAATGCAGAAGCAACAGTTACTAATATAAGATTAATTGGTGATGATATTGGAAATGTATATGGTTCATTCTTTATTAGAAATCCTTTAACTTCTCCTGCACCACCATTAAGATTTACAAATGGTACTAAGACATTTAGATTATCTTCTTCTGTAAGTAATGAGACTCCACTTCCTGGAAATGAAGCGTCTGTAAGTAGTGGAGAAGGTGAATATACAACTGCTGGAACCTTAGAGACATTTAGACAAACTAATGTTGTTGTTGGACGAACAACGAGGACAGTACAGTATATGGATCCTCTAGCACAGTCTTTCCGATGTGATGAGTCTGGTGCATTCCTATCGTCTGTTGATGTCTATTTTGGAACCAAAGATGATTCTCAACCAGTAACGGTTCAACTTAGAACCATGGAATTGGGAACACCTACCGATATATTGGCAGCAGATTATGCTGAAGTTATAGTACCTTCAAGTGATATTACAGTATCAAATGATGCTTCAATTGCAACTAATATTAAATTCCCATCTCCAATCTATCTAAATGCAGGAACAGAATATGCTCTGGTATTACTATCACCTGGAACTACTAAGTATACTGTATGGATTTCTAGAATTGGTGATATAACTATAGAAACTAGGGATCTTGGTGAAGGTAATAGAAGAAAGGTAGGAACTCAGTATATTGGAGGAAGTTTATTTAAGTCCCAAAACGGAACTATTTGGACTCCTACACAGGAAGAAGATTTGAAGTTTACTTTGTATAAGTGTGCATTTAAAACTGGTACTATAGGAGATCTTACTTTATATAATCCAAAACTTCAAACTTCAAATGCTAATTTTGCTTTAAGTTCAAATGCAATTACGTCATATCCAAGAAAACTTACTGTTGGAATCGATTACACTAGTGTTTTAGAAGCAGAATTAGTTCCTGGAATAAAAGTTAGTGCCTCAACAAATGATGGTGTGGCTATGAATGTTCCAGATGATCCAACAGGATTTATTGAAAGTGTTGGTGGTCCTATTGAGGCAACAACAGTTGTTAATCAAACTATAGGTATAACCACTGTTGGTCTTGGAACTGGATATGAACCAAGTCAAACATACAGTGGAGTCAATTTACAGACTATTACAGGTAATGGATCTGGTGCCACTGCAACAGTAATAACTAATGTTTCTGGTGGAGTTGCTAATGTTAGTATTGCAAGTTCTGGTTCTGGATATGCTGTTGGAGATGTTCTTGGTATTACCACTGCCGATTTAGGAAATGATAAGAAAGGAACTGATGCTCAGGTAACAGTAGCAGATAGAGCAGGTATTGATAAACTTTATCTAACAAATGTTCAGGGTGAAAACTTTACTACCAATAAATTGCTTATTTGGTATTCTGATCCTGCAAATGGAACTATTCATCAACCTGGAGCTGCAACAACTGCAATAACAAGTTCTGCACTTACTTCAGATCTTTATTCTGGTAATATTGTTCAGGTTAATAACTATAACCATGGAATGACATCAGATAATAATAAAGTTACTTTAACTGGTATACAACCTGATGGTATTCCTACTACATTAAGTGCAAATTTCTCAAATACTGATACTGTTATTTCTGTAGCAAATACTAGTGTATTTGGAACATTTGAAGGAATATCAACCAGTACAGGATATGCTCAAGTAGGGCAAGAAATTATATATTATAATGGTATTGGTGCAGGTACACTTAATGTTGGAACAAGAGGATTTTCTGATACATCAGTTTCTTCACATTCTAGTGGAGATTCAATATTCAAATATGAATATAATGGAATTTCTTTAACTGGTATTAATACTACACACTCAATGGCTACTGCAGCTGGAGTAAAGGCATTAAAGACAATTGATAGTTACTTTGTAGCAGTACCTAGAGGTTCTGGAAGACCAAATCTTACAGATAGATCTGTTGGTGTGAATCAATTAAGTTTTACTGAAGAAATGTTTGCTGGTGGATCATTTGCAAATGGAACACAAAACTTCCAATATGATTCATTTATGCCAGCATTCTCTGTAATGACACCAGGAAGTTCAACAATTCTTGAAGCTAAATTGAGAAGTGTAACTGGAACTAGTGATGGTGGTAATGAATCATCATTCAATGATGTTGGATACGAACCTGTAGTATTCAATAAACTTAATAGATTATCTTCTCCTAGATTACTTGCTTCGGGTGTTGATGAAACTACATACTTAACTAATTTACCAAAAAATAGATCTGTGACTCTATTAGCATCATTTAGTACATCAGATGCTAATTTATCTCCTGTATTAGATACTATGAATGGAGCATTTAGATTATACAGAAATAGGTTAAATAATCCAATATCGGATTATGCTAGAGATTCTAGATCTAATGCACTTGTAGGTGATCCACATGCAGCATGTTATATTTCTCAGGTAGTTAATTTAACAAATGAATCAACTTCATTAAAAGTTCTTATAAGTGCCTTTAGACCTGCATCATCAGATTTCAGAGTATTATATAGATTAATTAAACCAGATTCAACTGGTGTTGATGAAGTCTTTAAATTATTCCCTGGATATGATAATCTTAAAGATGTTGGTATTGAAAAGCAAGTTATTGATTCTAGTTTGAATAGTGGAAGACCTGATGTATTAGTTCCTCCTAGCACAGGTAATCAATTCTTAGATTATGAATTTACTACTAATAATGAAGATGGATTTACTGGATTCCAAGTTAAAATTGTAATCAGTGGAACTAATGAATCAACTCCACCTAGATTTAAAGATCTTAGAGTAATTGCTTTAGCATAATGATACCTGTTGAAGGACATAAAAATCTGTATAGGGATGAAAAATCGGGTGCCATAATAAATCATGATACCCAAGGTTATCGTCGATATATGGCATTGAAGGATAAAAAAAATGAAGAAATGGAAGAGATTCAACGTTTAAGATCTGATATAGATGAAATAAAATCTCTTTTACATGAGGTGTTAAATAAAAGATTATAAATATTTAAAAATATATTGATTAATAATGGCAATATATGTATCCAATATAGTAATTGAGCAAGGTTTTGACTTTGATACATCCTTTCAATTAGAGGATACTAGGACTAATAACTTTTTAGATTTGACTGGTTGTGCTACAACTGCTCAGATTAGAAAACATTCTTCTAGCACAAATGAAACAGCAGGTTTTGCTGCAACTGTTACACAGGAAGACAGAGGAATTATTTCAATTACATTGACGGCAGCTAAAACTGTCCTTATAAAACCTGGAAGGTATGTCTATGATGTGAAGATAATGACTCCAACTGGAGGTGAGTATAAAGCCGTAGAAGGTTCAGCACTAGTAAGAGGTGGGGTAACAAGGTAATGCCAACTATAAATGACAGAATTGGTTCACAAAACGCAATAAGGGTACTATCTAATGCTTCTGCACCTCCTACCCGAATTGTAAACCTTACTGATATTAATGCTGCTCGAAAAGGGGAAAGTGGTTTAACTTTAGTATGGAATCATAATGCAGAAGAATTTTTCTTAACTGATAGTTTTAATGCTCCTGGTGGTTATACCTATAGTGTTGGTGTAGTAACTTTTGCCAATCAAATAGAGTCTACTTCTGCTTCAACAGGTGGAGTACTTTTCCAAGGTGGAGTTGGTATTACTAGTAATTTATATATTGGTGGTTCATCAGGTATTACTAGTAATTTTTCAGTTATTGGTATTACAACTTTAGCAAGTAATGGTGGAATAACAACTACTGGTGGAGATCTTTATATTGGTGGACAGTTATATAGTGGAGATTCCACAATAGGTTCTGATGGTATTAATGTTAGTGGAATTGTAACTGCAAATGCAGTTTCCATAGGTGCAACACAAGTTTTAAGTGATGCATTCCAACTTCAAAATATTGCATCTTTAGATACTACAACAACAGCAACAATTGAAGCAGCAGTTTCTGCAGCACCTAATACCTTTACTAACCTTGATATAACTGGAATTTCAACTTTTCAAGAAACGTCTGGTTTTGTAGGTTTAGCAACATTTGGTGGTGGTATTGATGTTGTTGCTGGTGTTTCTACGTTTGCAAACGATGTAAAGTTTGATAATGGATTACACGTTCGAAGTGGTGTTACTACGTTTGCTGCTAATATTATTGTTGAAGATAATGGTCAAGTACAAATTGGTAATTCTGCAGATTTAGTTATTACGCATGATACTTCAAACACTATTGTAGATCAGCAAGGTGCTGGTAATTTAATAGTTAAGTATGGAGGATTCCCTAAGGTAACAATAAGTCCTGTTGGTAGTGCAACTACTATTGCTGATGATATTAATGTTCTTGGAGTTGGAACATTCCATGCAATAGGAGTAACTACAATAACAGCTGTTTCTGCTACATTCACTGGTCCTGTAACGATTGGTGGAACATTAACATATGAAGACGTAACTAATATTGATTCGGTTGGACTTATAACAGCAAGAAGTGGTGTTAGGGTAACTGGTGGTGGATTAAATGTTGTTGGTGTTACTACATTCGATAATTCTGATGTAGTTTTCCAAGGTGCTGCTGGTGGTCAGAATATAACATTTGATGCTTCTGAAAATGATTTAGAGTTTACTGATGATGCCAGATTAAAATTTGGAAATG
>MDTA01199475.1_pt1 | contig 26963 bp, 21 predicted proteins | sample 811151 | NCBI WGS metagenome assembly MDTA01 (sample SAMN05326648, study PRJNA326480) | marine metagenome | isolation source: seawater | place: Indian Ocean: South | collected 2010 | reverse complement strand
AGAATGTTCAATGAGTGATAATATTCAAGTTGAGAATCCTAATGTAGAATTTATTAGACCATGTAATATGTGTCCCCACATGAAAAAGATTACTTTGCCAAAAATTTTGGATTGTTTAGAAAATGAAACTGGTGAAATAATTATGGACCAAGAGACAATTAATAAAGCTAGACTGTCTGTAGAAAAAATGGTTGCTATTGGTAGATAATCACTAGTGTCAAAAATTAAATTAAGTGAAAATTTTATAAAGAATACTGTTAAGTTAGCTCTTAACGAAGATCTATATCCAACTGGCGATATAACTTCTGATTTATTAGAAAATAATGAAACAAAAAAATTTAAAATAGTTTCAAATCAAAATGCTATTGTGGGTGGTTTATTATTTGCAAAACATGCCTTCTCTCTCATAGATAATAAAATTAAGTTTGTAGCTAAAAAAAAGGATGGATCGTATATTAAAAAAAATTCTATTATTGCTACCATTCAAGGTAAGGCTAAGAATATTTTAATAGCTGAAAGAGTGGCTTTAAATTTTTTATCTCATATTTCGGGTATTGCCACAAAAACAAATCAATTTGTAAAATTAGTTGGAAAAAAAACGAAAATTTGCTGTACAAGAAAAACTATTCCAAATCTAAGAGTAATTCAAAAATATGCAGTAAATTTAGGTGGTGGAATAAACCATAGGTTTAATTTGAGCGACGAATTTTTAATTAAAGATAACCATATCGCAAACTTAGATATTAAAAAATTAGTTTTAAGAGCAATCAAAAATAAAAAAGGTAAAAAGATTACTGTTGAAGTAGATAATGTTAAACAGCTTAGAAAAATTATGGGACTAAAATTTGATACTGTTTTATTTGATAATATGAGTTTGAGAAATCTTAAAATGGGAGTGAAAATTGCAAATGATTATTACGAAACTGAAGCCTCAGGCAATATAACGCTTAAAAAAGTCAAATCGATCTCTGCAACAGGTGTTAATAGAATATCAATTGGATCTATCACGCATAGTGCACCAGCTATTGATTTAAAATTAGAAATTTAATTAATAAATTTTGATAAATCTGGCTTAAAGTAATTGGGTCCCTTCATTACTTTTCCTGACTCGTTATAAATAGGTTTTCCATTTGTATCTAGTTTACTCATATTAGAATTTTGAACTTCATCAAAACACTTATCTAAATCTATACCAAGTGCATGTCCTGCTCCATAGGTAACATAGAGAATATCTGTAAGAGCGTCTGCTACTTCTAACAAATCTTTATTTTTCATAGCTTCAGTGAGCTCCTCAAGTTCCTCTTTAATAAGATCTATTCTAAGTTTGTTAATCTTATCAGTACTAAATGAGGGTTTATTTTTAACTTCTTGTCCGAAAGTTTTCATGAAAACTCCCACTTTGCTAAAATTTGACATATTGCTCCTGTAAGTTTTTAAAAATTAATGTATATTTATTTTAATTTAAGAAATACTGATTAATCAATGAAATTAAGAAAAGAATTTGATAGTATTGGCTCAATCAAGGTTCCAAATGAAAAATATTGGGGAGCATCAACTCAAAGATCAAAGAAATATTTTGATATAGGAGAATTTTTTGTAAGACCGATATTAATTAAATCAATTGCGATAATAAAAAAAGCAGCTGCTATTGTTCACGGAAGGGAAAAAGAAATTTTACCTCACTTAACAAAAGCTATCGTTAAAGCATCAAATGAAGTTATATCAGGTAAATTAAATGATCATTTTCCTTTAAAAGTTTGGCAAACTGGATCTGGTACTCAAACAAATATGAATGTGAATGAGGTTATATCAAATAGGGCTATAGAGATATTAAAAGGTCAGAAAGGCTCAAAAAAACCAGTCCATCCAAACGACCATGTCAATAAATCTCAATCAACAAACGATGTTTTTCCAACAGCAATGCATATTGCAATTGCCTTAGAAACTAAAAAAAAATTATTACCTTCGCTTGAAATATTGAGTAAAGATTTAAAAAAAAAAGTTTCTGAATTCAAGAAAATCATCAAAGTTGGAAGAACTCATTTACAAGATGCAACTCCTTTATCATTGGGTCAGGAATTTTCGGGATATCATTCTCAATTAGAGGACTGCATTTTAAGAATAAAAAATGCATTAGATGAAATCTTTTTTTTAGCTCAAGGTGGAACTGCTGTAGGCACTGGAATAAATAGCAAAAAAAACTTTGATAAGAAAATTATAAAAGAAATAAAGAAAATTACAAAACTACCATTTAAACCTGCTAAAAATAAGTTTGCAGCCTTAGCAGCACATGACGAAATAGTAAACTTTTCAGGAACATTGAACACGACTGCTGTATGTTTGATGAAAATAGCCAATGATATTCGTTTTCTCGGTTCTGGGCCAAGAGCAGGTTATGGTGAGCTTATATTACCAGCTAATGAACCAGGATCGTCTATAATGCCAGGAAAGGTAAATCCTACACAGTCAGAAGCTGTTACAATGGTATGCGTAAAAGTTATAGGAAATCATAATGGTATAACAATGGCTGGATCACATGGACATTTTGAACTAAATGTTTTTAAACCATTAATAGCACATAATATTTTACAATCAATTGACCTTCTAGCAGACAGCAGCAAGAACTTTTCACTCTATTGTATTAAAGGCATTAAAGCAGACAAAGTAAAAATAAAACAGCATTTGGATAATTCATTAATGCTAGTCACAGCACTTGCACCGCATATTGGTTACGATAACTCTGCTAGAATTGCAAAATCAGCATTAAAAAATAAAACAACTCTTAAAGAAGAAGCTCTAAAATCAGGTTTAATTAATGAGAAAGAGTATGACAAAATTGTTGACCCAAAAAAAATGATTTATCCCGCATAGGCGTCAAAGAAATTATTCACAAAATTTTTAAAGGTTATCTTATTAAAAATTCTATTTTTAGATTTATTAAAACTATTAATATATTCATCAATATTTGAATTAGTTTCATTATCAATTCTAGCGTTATCAAAACTTACTTCGTTAAGAAAAAAATTATAAACAAAATCAAGCTCAATTTTTTTTATTTTTTTTCTATCAATCTTTTTTATTTGAAAAGATTTGTAAAAATTATCAATATCTTTAAAATCTAAGATAACTTTACCAATTAATAAAATATCTCCATTATCAAGTTCCAAAAAACTTTCATTAAGAATTAGTTTTAAATCTTTTTTCCACATTAAATTTGAATTAGAGAGACCTATTTTTCCTTCCTCGACTATTAACTTTAAGAATAAACTATTTAATTCCTCTATATTAGTTATATTTTTTACATTCAAACCTATATCAGCATTTACATTTTCGTTATTTAAAAGTTCAGATTTTAAAACATCAGTTAAAACTGACTCTTCATTTAAAAAATTTTTAGTGCTTAATCCATCATAATTGAAATTTACTGAAAGATAGAAGGGTTTAAAATCTATATATCCATTATATTTTTTTCTATTTTCGTTAGATGAGAATTTTAAAGAATCTTTTTTTATTTCGTAGTTTAAAGATGTATTTTTATTGACTAGTAATATGTCTAAAACACCTTTAAGAAATTTTTCAGTGTAATCAATCTCGTTTTCAATAACTAATCTTATTTTTTTTGAATCAAATTTTGAATATATATTCTTATTAAATTTATCATTAATAATATTAAGTTTAAAAGGTAAATTAAAAATTTTATTTTTCGATAATAATACATTTGCTAATTTGTTTGGATCATAAAAAAATTTGATGTAATTAATTCTGTTTATAAATAATACCTCGTCATCTTTATTTTTAAAAAAAATACTACTATCTTTAATTTCTATTTTATTATCGTTTGGCTCAGTTTTTAGGAGTTTTGTAAAAAAAGATATGTCATTTTTATTTATATTAAAATCAACGTCTTTAAAAACTAAGTCTTTAATCTTGACTTGATTTGTTGAAAAAAATTTTTTTAATCCAATAAAAATTTTTAGTTCTTTGACATCTGCTATCTTTTTTTTTCCATTTAATATGGAGATGTCATAAGCCATAAAATGGGGCTTTGGAAATATACCATAAATTAATTTTTTATTAAATTTCAAATCAATTTCATAGTTGTTTGAAATTTGATTCTGTATTTTTGATTGAATCAATGTCTTGTTGTAAAAAGAGGGTACTACCAAAGCACTTAGTGACAAAATAACAAATATACCAATAACTAAAAAAACCTTATTATTTTGAAGTAAAGATAATTTTTTTTTGTATAATAAAAACGATTTTATTTTATTGAAAAAACTTTCGATTGAATAATTTATTATTAAGAATTGTTTCTTAATTTTTTTTGCTAATGTATTATGTTTTCGCATAAAAAGATGTCACAACTTATAGATAAAAATTTAAAATGGTAAACTCTGATTATTTAAAAAATCTTAATAATGCTCAAAAAGAGGCTATTATGCACATAGATGGGCCATTATTAATCGTCGCCGGGGCAGGATCTGGCAAAACAAGAGTTTTAACAACCAGAATTGCGTCAATTATTAAACAAAAAAAAGCGTTTCCTAATCAAATTCTGGCTGTTACTTTTACAAATAAGGCAGCCAAAGAAATGCAGAATAGAGTTAGTAAAATTCTTGGATCTGCAGCTGTAGGTCTGACTTGGCTTGGAACTTTTCATTCAACATGCGCAAAACTTTTGAGAAAACATGCTGCAGCAGTAAATTTAAATTCAAATTTTACAATTGTTGATACTGATGACCAGATAAGATTAATTAAAAATATATGTAAAGCTGAAAATGTAGATGTAAAAAAAATATCACCAAGATATATATTAGCTATTATCGATAGATGGAAAAATAAAGGATTTTATCCAAACAATGTAATCATTAACAATAAAGATATTTATGAAAAAATAATTTTGCCAATTTATAAAATCTATCAAAATAAATTAACAGAATTAAATTCTTGTGATTTCGGTGATTTAATTTTACACACAGTTAAAATTCTAGAGGAAAACCCAGATATTAGACAGATTTATACAAAAAATTTTAAATACATTCTAGTAGATGAATATCAAGATACTAATTTTATTCAGAGTAAATGGCTAAATATCCTTGCAGAAATAAATAAAAATATTTGTTGTGTGGGTGATGACGACCAATCAATTTATAGTTGGAGAGGTGCTGAAATTAAAAATTTTTTAGAATTTGACCAAATTTATAAAAATACGAAGGTTATAAGACTTGAGCAAAATTATAGATCAACTCAAAATATCCTCTCTGTTGCATCAGATTTAATCTCTAATAATCAAAATAGAGTTGGAAAAACTCTTAAAACAGACTTGGATAGTGGTGATTTAATTAAATTGAATTGTTTTAAAAATGGTAAAGATGAAGCAATAGGTGTCTCAGATGAAATAGAAAAAATAAGAAAAAAACAATCTCTTAATGAAATTGCAATTTTAGTAAGAGCAATTTTCCAAACTAGAGAATTTGAGGAAAGATTTTTAAAGATTGGTATGCCTTACAGAATTATAGGAGGAACAAAATTTTATGAAAGGGCAGAGATTAAAGATTGTGTGGCTTATTTAAGATTAGTTTATCAAACAAAAGATGATCTAGCTTTTGAGAGAATTGTAAATAATCCAAAAAGATCTATAGGAGATAACACAATTAAAACAATTCATGAATTTTCAAAAAAAAATTCTCTTAATCTTGAAGCCTCCTCAAAAAAAATGATCGAGGAAAATTTAATAAAACCTAAAACAAAAATTGGTTTATCAATATTTTTAGAACTTTTGGCAAAGTGGAGATATGACTTAAAAACAAAAAAAATTAGCCATATAAAATTACTACAAAGTATTCTTGATGAGTCTGGATATTCTGCAATGTTAAAAAACAAAAAAGACTTAGAAAATGAAAATAGACTTGAAAATATTAAAGAACTTTTAAATGCAATGAAAGAATTTGATAATCTTGAAAGTTTCCTAGAGCATGTTTCTTTAGCTACATCAGTTGATCAAGAGTGGGATGGTGAAAAAGTGAATATGATGACAATGCATGCTGCCAAAGGTTTAGAATTTGAATCTGTCTTTTTACCTGGGTGGGAAGAAGGCTTGTTTCCACATCAAAAATCAATTGAGGAAAAGGGTCAAAATGGATTAGAGGAAGAGAGAAGATTAGCCTATGTTGGTATAACCAGAGCAAAAAAAAGAGCAATAATTTCTTTTTCAATGAATAGATTCTATCAAGGAGACTGGATCGATAGCATGGCTTCAAGATTTGTTGATGAGCTACCAGACAAATATTTGGAAAAAAATTCCTTTTTTGAAGAAGCAAAAGATGAAGTTGAGGATTTTGAATTTAATCAGGACCTTGAAGTTGATGAAGTTAGGAGTCCTGGATGGATTAGATATCAAAAAAGAATAAAATGATAAAAAAAAGAATTTTAAAACTTAAAAAATTAATAATAAAATATAATTTAGATGGATATATCGTTCCAAAAAACGATTATTATTTTTCAGAATTTTCTTCACCAAATAGATTAAAAGCTATAACGAATTTTAGTGGTTCAGCTGGTTTTGCTATAGTTTTTGTAAAGGAAAACTTTTTATTTGTTGATGGCAGATATTCTACTCAAGCAAATATAGAATGTGGAAAAAAATTTAAGATTATTGAAATACCAAATCAATTCCAAAAAAAATTTTTAAAAATGAAAAGAAACAAACTTGTTTTAGGTTTCGATCCAAAATTATTTACGTCTTTTTTTCTTGAAAAAAGTTTTGGGAAAAAATTTATTTTGCGCCCGATTAACAAAAATTTAGTAGATGAGGTAGTGAAAAATAAAGAAAGAATAATTAAAACTCAATTTTATAATTTAAGTGAAAAAATTACCGGTGAGAGCATAAAGAACAAAATAAATAAACTAATCAAATTATTAAAAAAACAAAAAATAGATAACATTTTTATAAGTGCTCCCGAAAATGTTGCATGGCTTTTAAATTTAAGGGGGAAAGATAATCCCAATAGTCCTATTCCAAACTGCCAATTAATTCTAGATAAAAAAAAACAATTGTACTTTTTTTCAAATTCAAAAAAAATCAATTTAATTAAAAAAAACAAACAATATAAAAATTTACAATTTATAAAGAATAAAAACTTTAAAAATATTGTTCAAAATTTAAAAGGTAAAAATTTTTGTATAGATAAACTTACCTGTTCAATATTTAATCAGAGTATAATTCAGTCATTTTTCAATATTAAATCAGCTAACGATCCATGTTATTATATGAAATCTATAAAAAATAAATCAGAAATAAGTCATATGATTAATTCACACATAAGTGACGGAGTAGCTCTAACAAAATTTATTTATTGGATAAAAAAATTAAATAAGAAAAAAATTACCGAAATAACTGCGCAAAAAAAACTAGAGAATTTTAGAAAACTAAATAAAAATTATCTTTATCCAAGTTTTGATACGATTGCAGGCACTGGATCGAATGGAGCAATAATACATTATAGAGCTAATAAAAAGACTAATAAGATAATAAAAAAAAATCATATTTTTCTTTGTGACTCAGGTGGCCAATACAAATATGGAACTACAGATGTAACGAGAACAATTTGTTTTTCTAATCCAAATAAAGATATTAAAGATAAATATACTAAAGTTTTAAAAAGTCATATCTCTGTGGTTCTAACAAATCTAAAAAAATATAACACAGGAATGATGATAGATATCAGAGCGAGAAAATTTTTAAAAAAAGATGGTCTTGATTATGCTCATGGTACAGGTCATGGCGTAGGTTTTTTTCTCAATGTTCATGAAGGACCTCAAGCAATATCTAAATATAATAGCGTTAAACTTAAAGAGGGAATGATTTTAAGTAACGAGCCAGGATATTACAAAAAAAACAAGTACGGCATTAGAATAGAAAATTTGATTTATATAAAAAAAGAGAAAAGAGAACTAAAATTTGAAAATCTTACATTAGCTCCACTCGAAAAAGACTTAATTGAGTTTCAACAACTTTCAAAAGAAGAAAAAGACTATCTATTTAATTATCATTTAATGGTTTACTCTAAACTTTCCTCTTTTCTTAAAAAAAATGAGAAAAAATGGTTATCTAGTTTTTTATCATTCTAATAAATTCATCTTGTTTTAAGATCTTTATTTTTAATTCAAGTGCTAAGTCAACTTTTCTTTTTGTTGGATTATCACCAATAATCAAATAATTTAGCTTTTTTGAAATAGAACTTACTGTTGTTCCAGAATTTTGCTCAATTAAACTCTTAGCTTCAGCTCTACTTATACCATTTAATTTTCCAGTAATCATAAATGTTTTATTACTTAAAATTCCATCTTTTTTATTTTCAGTAACATCTTTAATTTTAAGGATTTTTGACAACTCAGATAAAACTTTTAAATTAGTTTTATTATTAAAAAAATTTTTAATAGATTTAATTTGAGTTTCTCCAATTCCATCAATATTTTGTAATTCCATAAATCTATCTTTCTTTGATAAGGAATTAAAATTATGAAAGGTTTTTAAATTTTTTGCAATCAATTTAGCATTTTCAAGACCAATGTGCCTTATGCCTATTGAATAAATAAATTTTTCTAGCGAAATTACTTTTTTTTGATCTATTGAATATTTTAAATTTAAAACAGATTGTTTGCCCCATCCCTCTAGACTTTCAATTTTTTCGTAATTTAGCTGAAAAATTTCATGTGGAAACTTTACTAAATTTAAATCCCAAAATTTTTCAACAATTTTTTTACCAAAACCATCAATATTAAATGCTTCTTTAGATACAAAATGTTTTATTTTTTCTATAGATACCTTTTCACATTCATAACCTTCACTAGAGCATCTTCTGACAGCATCTTTCTTTTTGGTCGTATAATTATATTCTTTTATAGTTTCAGATCCACATGATGGACATTTAGAAGGGAAAAAAAATTTTTTAGACTTGTTATCTCTTTTTTTTATATCTACAGATAAAATGTGTGGAATGACATCTCCTGCTCTTTCTATTAAGACTGTATCATTAATTCTAATATCTTTTCTGATAATCTCATCTTCGTTATGAAGTGTTGCATTTGAAACAACTACACCACCAATATTGACTGGATTTACCTTAGCAACCGGTGTTAAAGCGCCTGTTCTTCCAACTTGGATATCTATATCTAAAATTTTTGAAATTCCATTATTTGCCGAAAATTTATGTGCTATTGCCCATCTTGGAGCGTTGGCAACATTTCCTAATCTTTTTTGGAGTTTAAAATCATTAATTTTGTATACTATTCCATCGATATCAAAATCTAACTCATTTCTCAAATTTTCAATTTCACGATAATTTTTCATTAAATTTTTTGTACCAGTAATCACTTTATTTAATGGATTTGTTCTAAATCCCCAACCGTTTAAATTTTTTAAAAAATCGCTTTGTGTTTCTAAATTTAATTTATCTTCATATCCAAAGGTATAAGCAATAAACTTTAAAGGAATTTTTTTTGTATCATTAGGATCCTTTTGTCTTAACGAACCCGATGCAGCGTTTCTTGGATTTGCAAATTTATCATTAATCTTTTTAAAATCACTATTTTGAATAAATACTTCTCCTCTAATATCAATTTCGAATGGAAAGCTCTTTCCTTTAACATGTTTAGGTATATCTCCAATGGTTTTTAAATTTTCCGTAATGTCCTCTCCTTCTTTTCCATCTCCTCTGGAAAGACCTTTGAAGAATTTTCCATTCCTGTATATTAAAGATGCTGATATTCCATCAATTTTAGGTTCTGCGGAATATTCAATTTTTAAATCCTCTTTCTTATTTAAATAATTTTTAATTCTTTTTTCAAAATTAATTAAATCTTCTTCTGTAAATGCATTAGCCAGGGATAGCATTGGTACCTTATGAGAAACTTTTTTAAAGTTTTTTGAAGGTTTGAAACCTACTTGTATTTGGGGGGAATCTTTACTCTTTAAAAAACTATATTTATTTTCCAATTCAATTATCTCATTTTTTAATAGATCGTACTCAGAATCAGGAATTTCTGTAACATTTTTATCGTAATATTTTTTGTTATAATGTTTAAAATTTTTAATCTTCTTTAGATAATTTTTTTTGATTAAATCCTTTTTCATCTCAATCAAAAAGTTTTTTAAATTTTTTTATAACACCTTCTTTTTTTTTCAAAATTTTAGCTGTCTTATAATCTTTATTAAAAACTTTATAAGATTTTTTGTACCATTCACTTGATAAATAGTTATATCCTAACAAAGAAGCATATTTTTGGGACTCGTCCAATAATCCTAGCTTATAATTTATCTCAACTAATCTATGTAATGCTTCTTCAACAAAAATAGTCTGATCGTGTTCTTTAATAACAAATTTAAACCTATTAATGGCTGCTATCCATTTTCCTTTCTTCATATAATGTCTTCCTAAATACATTTCTTTAGAGGCAATTACATCATTTATTAAATCTATTTTAAATTTTGCATCTGACGAAAAGTCTGTAGAAGGGTAGTTTTCAACTATAAAATTAAATTTATCTTTTGCTTTAACAAGAGGTTGAAAATCTCTCTTTTCATCTTCAATTGTCTCATAATAACACATAGCAATTAAATAATGCACATAAGCTAAATTATCGTAATTAGGGTATGTAATTAAAAATCTTTCCAAGTTAGATAAAGCTTCAGCATAATAGTTTTGAAGATAATAAGAGTAAGATGCCAATAATGCTGATCTTGGTGCCCATTCAGATTGAGGAAATAATAATTCTGCCTCTAAAAACTTTTTTGCTGCAAAATACGGATCACCTTCATCTAAAGCTTTATAAGCTTCTTTATAAGACTCAGCAATTTCTAAGTCCTGCGTAGATGCTTTAATATAGGAAATTTTTTTTTCTTCTTTTGCACAAGAACTCAATAAAAATATTAATATAAAAATAAAACTACTTTTTTTGCAAATCATAAAAATTCTAATAAAGAAATCAGTCTGATTATAAAGATATATACAAATTATGCTATAGATCTTAGCATACTTTTATTAATGACTGTATGAGGCAAAGTTCGTTCTTTAATTTCAATAATTGAAAAATTATCTTTATTTTGAAATACTTTTCTTAAGACTTGATTTGTAAGATAATGTCCTCCTTGAGAACACTTTACACTTGCAATCATTCTATAACCTGATGTGTAAAGGTCACCTATACAGTCTAAAATTTTGTGATTTACAAACTCTTTGGAATTTCTTAAACCCTCTTCATTAAGAACAGTGTTTCCTTTAACAACTATCGCATTTTTTAGGCTACCTCCTTTTGCAAGACCATTTTTTTTTATTTTTTCTATGTCTTCAAAAAGACAGAAGGTTCTAGAATCAAAAATATTTTTCAAATCATCTTCATAAACACTAATTTTATTTTTTTGATTTCCTATTACCGAATTTTCGTACTTAAGCTCAAAATTTATATCTAAACTAAGTTTAGATGGTTCTATTGAAATTTTTCTTTCACCATTTTTAAACTCTACTTTTTTATTTATTTTAATTATTTTAATTGGAGAGCTACTTACCTTTAGTCCTACAAAAGTAAGTTTTTCAATAAATTCTTTTGCTGAGCCATCTAAAATTGGAACTTCTTCATTGTCAATTTCAACTATTGCATTATCAATACCCATTCCAAATAAAGCGCCCATTAAATGCTCAATAGTTGAAACTTTTACACCAAAATCATTTGAAATCGTTGTGTTTAAAGAAGTGTTCGTTACATTTGAAAAATTTGGATATATTAAATTATTTCCTTTTAAGTCAGTTCTTTTAAAAGTTATTCCAGTATCAGGCCCTGATGGTTTCACAGTAATTGTAACAGTATGACCACTGTGTAATCCTACTCCTGTAAACGTTACATCTTTTTTAATAGTTTTTTGGTTTAAAACAGTCACAGCGAACTTTTAAGACTGTTTTATAGGAAGATAAAAACAAGAAATGTTACTGTAAAATACAAACTTAGCTGAAAAAATTGAAAAATTTTACGAAAAAACCAGGATTTTCAGCGGTTTTATCTGATATCATCACCTCATTCGGATTATGACCATTTAATATCTTATTAGACATAAGAAAAATATCGTGATCATTAATTTCTTCTTTTAATAAAAAATTTTTTACATAATTCGCATTAACTAATCGACTTACAGATATATGATATTTTTTTAAAACTTGTTCCAACTTTTTAATTATTTCTTCAGATAAACAAATAAACTTAATATCAATATAAGAAACTTTTTTAAGCTCATGCTTTGACAATAGAGAATGCGATTGATTGTCTCTCCAGTAATTTTTAATAAACATGTGAATAATTTTTTTTTCTTTAATAGTATTTGAGCAATATTCATTTGCTTCACTTAAAAGATGGTTAAAATTTTTATAATCAGAAAGATCTTTAAGTGAATGATTTTTGATAGAAATTTCAATAGGACAAAAAATATCTAAATCTAAAACAACGAAAATTTTATTAACAAAATTACTTAATTTTTTTTCAATCTTAAAAATATAATCATTTAGAAATTGGTCTAATTTAGTGAAATTTATTTCATACTCATCTTGATCGAATAGTGTTTCTTTTTCATAAATTTTTTGATTTAAATTATCATTAACACGGATAACTAATTTTGTGTGGCTAATAAATAAATAAGTTTCAAAATCTTGATCGTTATTCATTTATAATTATTTGGTTACGTTGTCGTAAATCAATTTCATTTATTTTATTAAATTTATCTGATTCTAATAAATCTAAAAATAAGTTAATAGATTTTTTAATATCATATTTTGGTAATTTTAATAAAATACCAGAGTTTGTCTCTATATCCCATCTACCAGATTTAAATGAAAATAAATTTTTTATTTCATTAAAATTAAATTCTGAATTATCAATAACCTCCTTCAGTTGAAAAAAATCATCAATATTGAATTCACCAAAAATAAAAGGAACATCTTGTCTAATAGTTTCTGCTTTTATTAATTTACCATTTGAACCTAGGTAAAAATTGTTTCCATCTTTTTTAAGTTGAGCTAAGAACTTAGTTTCTATTATTGTAATATCTAATGAAGAGGGATATCTTTTAAAAACTGAAAAGTTTTCAACAATATTATTTGCACTGATAACATTTATTATCTCTACCTCATTTAAAGAAAATAGATTATTTAATTTTAAAAAATTTAGATTTTCAATTATTTTTTTTTTCTTTTCTTCATCAAGACCAAAAATTAAAATTTCATTTATTTTAAAAAAATTTTTATTGACAAGATTTTTGTTATTAATAGTCCCAATAAGAATAAATATAAAAAGATATAATAAAATCTTTTTACTTTTTTTTTGATGCATCTTTCAAAATTAATTCAATAAGTTTTATAAAACTAATACCTTTATATGCTGCTATTTCAGGTACAAGTGAAAGACTGGTCATTCCTGGTTGAGTATTAATTTCAAGTAGGTAAAACTTTCCATTATAATATTTAAAATCTGAGCGTGTAACTCCTCTGCAATTTATAAGTTTATGTGCTTTTAAAGCTATGTTAAGTAATTTTTTATAATCTTTCAGAGGTAAGTCTACTGGAATTATATGTTTCGTTTGAGCCTTGGAATTATATTTTGCCTCATAATCATAGAATTTCCTTTTTGGTTTTAACTCTATTGCTCCCAATTTTTTTGAACCAATTATAGCCGCCTGTATTTCTCTTCCAGGAATGAATTCCTCTATAATTATCTTTTTATAACTTTTAAGAAGATTCAATTTTTTTATAATATTTTTCTTAGTACAGATAAAAACATTCACACTTGATCCTTCATTCGTAGGTTTAATAACGACAGGAAAATTAAATTTTTTTTTAATTAATTTTATGAGATTAGAATTGGATTTATTAAATGAGTATAGAAAATATTTTGGTGTTAGTATCTTATTCTTAATAAAAATTTTTTTTGATAAATCCTTATCCATTGCTATTGCTGAAGCAATTACACCTGAATGAGTATAGGGTAATCCAGTTGACTCTAAGATAGTTTGAATATACCCATCCTCACCAAACTGTCCGTGTAATGCATTAAAAATTATTTTTGGCTTAAACGATTTAATTACATCAAATAACTTAAAGTCAGGTTCTGTAATCTTGACATTATACTTATTTTTTTTTAGCTCTTTAGCTACTTGATTTCCTGTATCAAGACTAATGTCTCTTTCCTTGGAAATCCCTCCAGAAATAATCAATATTCTTGTTTTCAAATTACTCCAAAATTTTAATTTCTTTTTCTAAAACAATCCCTTTTTTTTCTAAAACTTTTTGAGAAACAAAATCAATCAATTTTTTCATGTCCTCAAATGATGCATTTCCCTTGTTTATAAAGAAATTACAGTGTTTATCAGAAATATATGCGTCACCAAAATTTTTATTAAGTGGCACACACTCTTTTATTAACTCCCATACTTTTTTTTCTGTTTGCAAAATAGGATTTTTAAAAGTACTCCCACTTGTTTTAATTTTAGTTGGTTGATTTTTTTCCTTTTGAATTTTAAGTCTATTTGTTTTATTTTTAATTTTATTCATATGACTTTTGATACCCTTAAAAGATGCACTTAAAAAAATTAAATCATCTGGAAGATTGCTGTTTCTATACTCAAACTTAATTTCTTTAGCCGGCAAAGTAACTACGTTACCTATTTTATCAATCGCCTGAATTGATACTAAAATATCCTTAAATTCACTACCAAAGCAGCCTGCATTCATTTTTATCCCACCCCCAATAGATCCAGGGATACACGATAAAAATTCAAATCCACTTAAGTTATTTTCTATAGCAAAATCTGATAAGGATTTATCTAAAACAGCACTGCCTGCAATTATTATATTTTCATTAAGTAATGAAATATTATTAAAGTTTTTACCAAGTTTTATGACTACTCCATCAAATATATTGTCTGAAATTAATGTATTTGAGCCCGCACCGAGAATAAATATTTTTTCATTATTGTTAAGTTTTTTTAAAAAATTTACTAAATCTTTTAGATTTTCAGCTTTGTAAAAAACTTTAGATTTTCCTCCAATATTAAACCAATTTTTTTTTTTTAAATCAAAATTAAACCTTACGTTGTCGCTAAAATCACCTAACAAATTTTTTAATTCACTTATATTCATTGCATTAATTTCGGTAAATTTCTCATCCAGCTGGAAATTGAACCAGCTCCCATTCCAATAACAATTTTTTTTCCATACATATTTTTTTTTAAAAACCGAGCTAGTTGAGTATTATTTTCTATCAAAAATAATTTCACATTTGAATTTTTAATAATTTCTTTTGCAAAAGAAATATAACTAAAACCTAATCGTATTTTTTCACCTGCTGAATATATTGGGCAAAGAATAACTGTATTTGCTTTTAGGAATGATGAAGCAAACTCTTTTCTTAAATCCTTAAGCCTTGAAATTCGGTGAGGTTGAAATATACAAACTTTTTCGTAATCATGATAAACATCATTTACACTCTCTAGCACAAATTTGATTTCGGTTGGATGATGGGCATAATCATCAAAAAAATCTATATTATTATATGTGAAAATTTTATTGAATCGTCTCTGAACACCTTTAAAGTTTAACAATCCTTTTTTAATATTTGATATAGAAATACCTACAGTCAAAGCTACAGCCACTGCAGCTACAGAGTTCCTAATATTGTGTATGCCAATTAAGGGTGTTCTAATTTTTTTGATATTCAATTTTTTTTTATTCGGAAGATTAATTATTAAATCAAAATCGGTGAAATTTTTATGTTTTACTATTTTTTTTATAAGGAAATTAGAATCTTTATTAACACCATAGGTATAAAAATTTAAATTTTTAGATTTTTTAACAATTTGGTTATTAATTTTGTCATCTATACAAATAAATGACTTGCCAAAAGAGGGTACTTTTTCAATGAATTTAACAAAGTAATCTTTAAGATCATCCATTGATTTATAATAATCCATATGTTCTCTATCTATGTTTGTTATTATTGAATAAGTGGGCGGGATATGAACAAAGCTACCATCTGACTCATCAGCTTCTAGTATTGACCAATCACTTTTTCCTAATTTTGCTGTATTTTTAATTGAGTTAATAACACCACCATTAATTATTGTGGGGTCTAATTTAGTATTTTGAAAAATTGATGCTACCAACGAAGTTGTTGTGGTTTTTCCATGTGAGCCAACTACAACAATATTCTTCATTAAAGAAACAATGTGTGCCAACATTTTTCCTCTAGAAATTATTGGTAATTTTTTTCTTTTTGCTTCAATAACCTCCGGATTATTTTTTTTTATCGCTGATGAAATAACAACTATGGTAGCATTTTTAAGATTTTGTTTTTTTTGTCCAATAAAAATTTTAATTTTCTCTTTTTTTAATCTTTCTATATTCTTATTAGAGGTTAGATCGCTTCCTTGAACTTTAAAACCCTTTCCTTTCATAATCAAAGAAAGTCCACTCATTCCTATACCTCCAATCCCAACAAAGTGAACTACCTCAGTTTTTGCTAACTCAATTTCCATTTATAATCCAAAGTATTTTTTGATTAACATTTATCCATGTATTTTGATAATTTAATTTTTTTAAATTCTCCTTTTTTTTTTGATACTCTTTCTTATTTTCTAAAATTTCAATTAAAACATCTTCGATTTTATCATCAAATGTCTCTTGCTCAACTATCCAACAACAATTATTTCTTTGATAATATTTTGCATTTTCCTTTTGGTGATCATCGACAGAAGTTGGCAAAGGAGTAGCTATAAATGGAATATTTAAAACTGATAATTCTGCTAAAGTGGAAGCTCCTGCCCTTGTAATACATAAATCTGTTTTTTTCATTATTTCATATAAATTATTATCAAAACTAAAAATTAAATTTTCTATATTATTTTTATTATAAAATCTTTTTAATTCATCTATATTTTTAAAAGAAGTTTGTTGAATAATTTTTATAGAAAATTTTTTAGATAAATTAGAAATTTTATATTTTAAACTTTGATCAAAAATTTTCGCACCTTGGCTACCTCCTATAATTAAGATATTCATCTTTTTTTTATTTTCATTTAATATTTTTTTTTGAAAAAAATTTTTTTTAACTAAGGGATTTATAACAATAATTTTGTCTTTAAATTTTCTTGGAAAATTTTTAATTTCATCTGAATAACAAAAAATTTTTAAGCATGAATTCAAAAAAAATCTATTAGCGCGGCCTAATACTAAATTAGGTTCAATTAAAAAAATTTTAATTCGTAATAATTTGGAGGCAAATATTAAGGGCAATGACATGTATCCTCCTGTAGATATAGTACTTTCAATTTTTTGTGCTTTTAGTAAAAGAGCAGATTTTAAAACTAAAAATAAAAGAATAATAAGATTAAATGGTAAAAAAAAAAATATTATTTAATTTCGGAGTATTAATTATTTTATGATTATAGATTTTATAATCAAAAAATTTTAAACCTCTCTTATCAGAGGTTATTATTACGTTAGCTTCTTTTGTTAAATGTTCATGTAAAATTAATGCTGGGATTACGTGACCACCAGAGCCGCCAGTTGAAATTAGAACATTTTTTTTCATATCAATTAATTCTTCTCTTTGTGAGATTTAAAATTATTCCAGAAAGTATGGAGATGCCTATTATAGATGAGCCGCCGTAACTAATAAATGGAAGTGTCATTCCAGTTGTCGGTAGTAATCTTATGTTTACACCTATGTGTATCATTGCCTGCATTAAAATTAAGCTCATACAGCCCACTAAAATTAATTTTGTTCTCTCTTCATTTTCTAAATAAACTTTTTTAAAAACAGAATAGATAAATACTAAAAACAATAATAAAATTAAAATTATGGCAATTACGCCAAACTCTTCAGAAATTACTGATATAATATAATCTGTATGTGCTTCTGGTACTGTATTTTTAAGTGTTCCCTCACCAATTCCCTTTCCAAAAAAACCTCCACTGGTAATTGACTCAATTGCCTTATCAGATTGAAAATTGTGAGTTCCAGTCTCATTATCAAAAAAAGATATTAATCTATTTTTAATATATTCAAACTTTGAAACAAAAAATACTAGGTAAAGAAAAATTATAGTTAATATTGAAAATAGTAACATTAAAAAGATGACATTTATACCAGAGGTAAAAATTAAGATTAGCCAACTAAAAAAGATTAATAACGTTTGACCAAGATCGGGCTGCATTACTAACAAAAAAGATATAATAAGTGTCGTAAAAAAGGACAATGAATATTTCAAAAGAGTGTTAGAGAACTTTTGACTACTTAATACTGAACTTACAAAAATAATAAGAAAAGGTTTAACTAACTCTATCGGTTGAAATCTTGGTAAAAAAATAAAATCTATCCATCTTTTTGATCCTTTTACCTCTACACCAATAAAAGGAACTAATATTAATGATATTAAAGATAACCAAAAAATAACTAAAGAAAATCGAATTAATTTTTCTTTATCAATCGATGAAATAATAAAAATGACGAAAATTCCCAAAAGAATAAACATGAGATGCTTAAAAAAAAAAGAATAATCATTAGTGTCTAATTTATCAGAGGCAATCAATGATGTTGAAACTAATGAAAAAAATAATCCAATGATAAATAAAAAAACTATTAAAAAAAATATTGATTTATCTATATTTTTCCACCATTCATAGTATAATTTAAATAATGATTTTTTGTTTTCCATATAAGTATTTCTTTATAAGATTATTAAAATAAATACCCCTTTCCTCAAAATTTTTAAAACTATCAAACGAAGCAGCGCATGGACTAAAAAGTATTATCTTCTCGAATTTTTTTTCTTTTTTTATTATTAGGAATATTTTTTTTAAGGCAACATCCAAATTTTTAAAGTTATTTATTTTCATTTTATTTTTAAGTTTTTCATTGAAGAATTTTCGATTGGTACCAAAAATAAAAACGTTTTTATTTTTGAAATATTTTTTTTCTAAATTAAATTTATCTTTTTTTTTATGTATTCCGCCTACTAACCAATAAATTTTTTTTTTCGTTTTTAATAGCCCCACGGAAGATGAAAAACTTGTTGATTTTGAGTCGTTGATTATAGTTAAATTATTTTTTTTATATACAATCTGTTGACGATATTTTAGACCTCTAAAGTTTTGAAGCACTTTTAATATTAATGTTTTTTTTAAATTAAATTTTTTTGAAATAGCTAAAACAAAAGCTAAGTTCTCTTTATTCGTTTCAGTAAAAAAATAGGTATTTTTTATTTTGTCTACAATCGGGCTTTTTTTAAAGGTGTTTACTTTAATAACCTTGCTTTTGAAATTGTTATTTTTTATTTTTTTTTCAATCAAAGAATCTTTTTTTTTAACAAAAGCAATATTATTTTTTGTTTGATTTTTTAAAAGCTTAAACTTTGCATTCACATATTTATTTAATGAATGATGCCTTTCAATATGATCTGGCGATAAATTCAAAATTACTGCATATTTTGATTTAAAAATTTTGCTGTACTCTAGTTGGTATGAGGATGCCTCAATTATAAAAAGTGTTTTCTTTTTTACATTTTTGACAGATAAGATTGGATTTCCAATATTTCCTACAAGCTTAACATTTAAATTATGCTTTAACAATATTTCATATAAAAGTTGACATGTTGTAGATTTGCCATTTGTCCCTGTAATTGTAATACAGTCATTTTTATAAAATGAATAAAAAACATCCAAATCAGAACATATTTTACTATAATTTTTTTTTAAATAATTTGATAACTTGCACTTATTAATATCAATGCCAGGGCTAAGTATTATTTTATCAAATTTAAAATTTAGGATGTCTTGAAAAGTTATAAATTTTTTTTTTGTTTGAGCTGGAATATCTTTTAATTTAGAATCATCAAATAAAAAAACATTACTTTTATTTTTAAGAAAATTAAAAGCTGATAAACCACTTTTGCCTAACCCGTAAATTAATATTTTCTTTTTTAAAAAAATATTATAATTTAATTCCATTATCTTAATTTTAATGTAGCTAAACCTACCATTGCTAAAATAATTGAAATGATCCAAAACCTTATTACGACGGTAGACTCTGGCCAACCCTTTTTTTCAAAATGATGATGAATTGGAGCCATCTTGAAAATTCTTTTACCAGTTAATTTGAATGAAATAACTTGAACCATTACAGATAAAGCTTCAAGAACAAATAATCCTCCAGTAATTGCTAATACTATTTCATGTTTAGTAATTATTCCAACTGCTCCTAAAGAACCACCAAGCGATAGAGATCCTGTATCGCCCATAAAAATTTTGGCTGGAGGTGCGTTGAACCACAAAAAACCTAGACACGATCCAATTATTGCACCACAAAAAATAGAAATTTCCCCAGTTCCTTCTATATATAGAATTTTTAAATATTCGGAAAAAACTATATTACCACATACATAACTTATAAATGCGAAACAGGCTGCAACAAGTATTACTGGTACTGTAGCCAATCCATCTAAACCATCAGTTAGATTAACTGCATTAGAAGAGCCAACAATCACAAAAATTGAAAAGGGTATGAAAAACCATCCTAAATTTAAAATTAAATTTTTAAAAAATGGAAAATAGAGATTTTTAAATTCATCATACTCAACAAAAAATGTTAGCGCAATTAATCCAATCATTGCCAAAATTATTTGAACTATAATCTTAAATTTTGATGAAATACCTGTAGAACTACTATTTCTTATTTTTTGATAATCATCAAAAGCTCCAAGCAGACCAAATGACAGAACAATATATATACAAAATAAGATATAAGAATTTTTTAAATCAGCCCAAAGTAAAACAGAAACAGTCAAACCTATTAATATGATTACTCCACCCATAGTAGGTGTACCTATTTTTTTGATTATATGATCAGTTGGTCCATCTTTTCTAATTGGGTTAAAAATTTTTTTATTTGAAAAAAATCTTATAAATGGTCCACCTATTATTAATGTTATGAATAATGATGTAAAAAAAGCTAATCCCGTCCTAAAAGTGATGTATTTAAAGACGTTAAGAAAAGATAGACTATCTACATAATTAATTAAAATTTCATAGAGCATAAGATCCTGTTTGTTTTAATTTACTCACTACTTTATTTAAACCAGTAGAATTTGATCCTTTGATCATTAAATAATCATTATTTTTTAAATTTTGATTAATAGTATCAAAAATTTTATTTTTATTTTTGAGAATTTTTCCTTTTTTACTTTTTTTAATCCTTACAAAAGTTTTTTTGATATAATTTCCTACAACATCTACTTTAAAAATTTTTGTTTTATTTATTGTCTCGCTTATTAAATTATGTTGTTTTACAGAGTGCTGTCCTAACTCAAGCATGTCTCCCAAAATAAGATATTTTTTAGAACTTTTAGCATCAATATCGTCATAATTTTCTATAGCAGTTTTAAGTGATAGAGGATTAGAGTTATAAGATTCATCAATTAAAAAAAATTCCTTATCTTTTATTTTAACTTTTGAAATGTCACCTCTTCCTTTTGGAATTTGAAAATTAAGGAATAATTATTTTTTTAATATTTCAATATCGCAAAACAAATTTATAGCTGTAAGAGATGCTAAAATATTATATATATTATTTTTATTTAAATTTTTGGAATAAAAAGAGAAAATTTTTCCGTTTTCTTTTACAAATATTTCATATCTTTTATCCTTTTTAGAAGATTTGATAAATTTTATATCACTAAACTTATTTTCGATACCAAAAGACCTGACATTGAGGTTTTTTTGAAAAGCTAAATTTTTATGAAATTCAAAAAAATCATCATCTGCATTTAAAATAACTGTTCCATTTTTTTTTATATGGTTCATTATCTCTGCTTTAGCTTTTGCTATTTCCTTAATATTTTTAAAATTTTTTGAATGTGCATAACTAATGTTTGTAATAATTCCAACATTAGGTTTTATGATTTTTGTTAAATTACTAATTTCTCCTTTTTTATCCATTCCAACTTCTAAAATACCAAAATCATCATTTTGTTTTAGATTAAGTAAACTTAATGGAACTCCAAATTTATTGTTAAAAGATTTTGGTGAACTAGTTGTTTTGAACAGCTTTTTCATGGCAAAAGTAAGCATTTCCTTTAATGTTGTTTTTCCACAACTTCCCGTAATAGAAATAATTTTTGTATCTAAATTTACTCTGTAAATATTTGAAAATTTTGTTAAAAATTTAAGCGTATTATTTACTTTTATTTGTTTTTCTGATGAAAAGCCATGCTTAATTTTGTTAACAATTGCAAGGCTTGATTTCTTTTTAAACGCTTCTGCTATAAAATTATTTCCATCATTTTTTTTTCCCTTAATTGCAAAAAAAATATCATTTTTTTTTAATGATTTAGAATCAATTGAAATATTTCTAATTTTCAAATTTTTTGAAAATTTTTTATTAGAAAGATCTTCAAGGATATTTATTTTTATATTATTTGATAAATGATCATTTTTTAATTTAATTGAATTCAAAATAACTTCCTTGTCAGAGAAAAATAATCTTTTATTACCATAATCTTGAGTTTTTTCGTGGCCTTTACCTGCAACTAATAATACATCACCACTTTTTAAACTCAATACAGCTTCATGAATTGCTTTTTTTCTATTTGAAATTTCATAAATTCTTTTTTTTTTAATTCCCTTTTTTATATCTTTTCTTATTTTTGATGGATCTTCCTCTCGCGGATTGTCGTCAGTTAAATAAATTTTATTTGCAAGTCGGCTAGCTATATTACCCATTTTTGCTCTTTTTTTAAAATCTCGATTACCTCCACATCCAAAAACTAAATTTATATTACTTTCAGGAAATTGTTCTTTAAGATTTGACAAAGCTATATGTAAAGCTGCTGGCGTATGCGCGTAATCTAAAATTACTTTACTATTGTTTTTAATTTTTCCAATTTTTTCAAGTCGTCCCTCTACTGGTTTAAGTCTAGAAAGAATTTTTATGATTTTTTGAAATTTTATACCACTTTTGCTTGCTGCTAAAATAGCCATAAGTAAGTTCTTAATTTGTATTTTTCCGATAAGATTAATCTTAAAAGTATATTTTTTTTTTTTATATTCAATTTCTAACACTTGTTTTTCATTTTCAAAATTATGTGAAATTAGATCAATTCCTTTTTCTTTATTATGTATTAAACATAAATTTAGTTTTTTTTTATATGAAATTTTTTTAATCTTATTAATTTGAGGTATTTTAAAATCTGAAATTATGATACCCTTTTTTTTTATTAATTCATTGAATAAATATAGTTTCGAATTTAAATAATTTTTTGTTGTTTTATGATAATCCAAATGGTCATGAGATAGATTTGTGAAAATACCTATATCAAAAAAAAGTCCATCTAATCTATTTTGATGTAACCCATGACTAGAGGCCTCCATAATGACATATTCAATTTTTTCTTTTTTTAAATAAGCAAGAATTTTTCCTAAAGAAATTGGATCAAGAGTAGTATTAATTAGTAATTTTTTTTTTTCTTTAAAACTAACTCCTATAGTTCCTATAGAAGCTACATTCTTTGAGTTGTTTTTTAATATCTGATAGTAAAAATTTGAAACCGATGATTTCCCATTTGTACCTGTCACAGCAACTAATTTTTTTGGTTTTTTCCCTGAAATTTTGAAAGCGATTTGAGCAAGTAATTTTCTTGCATTGGAAAATTTTAAATAAGATATATATTTTTTTTTAAGTAATACTTCTTTTTCTGAAATTATTATTTTAGCACCCTTTTTTATAGCTAAATCTATAAAATCATGTCCATCGGATTTTTTTCCTTTGAATGCAAAAAAAATATCATTTTTTTTTACTTTAGAACTATCAAAAGAAATTCCTGAAAATGGAATTTTTTTATAATTTTTATTTATTTTTGGAATAAAATCTTTGAGCTGCATGTCTATTTAACTTCACTGTAATTTGTGGCTAAAATAGGCCCAATTTTCTCAACAATTTGACCCACAACCTCAACACTTGTCCATCCCGCTGTATTAAAGGGAGTTCCTTTATATTTAATATTTGACCCATCTCTGTAATGATAAATGTAATCCTTGCTAGTTGAAGGTTCATCTAACAAAACTGCCAAGACATACTTTGGTCTAGAAGTCGGAAATACAGATATAAAAGTATTTATTTTTTTCTTAGAATAACCTCCGGCCATACTTTTTTGAGCCGTACCAGTCTTTCCTCCAATCTCATATCCATCCACATTTGCAAGAGATGCTGTTCCCTCCTTATCAGTGACTACTTTTCTTAAAATTGGTAAAATGTTTTTTGACAAATTTTTATTAAGAACTCTTTTTTTTACTGTTGATATCTCTTTTTTAATTAAACTTGGTTTTACATCATAGCCTCCATTTACTATTATTGAGTATGCCTTTGTTAATTGAAGAAGCGTTGTTGTAATACCATGACCATAAGATGCTGTAGCTAATGGACATTTTCCCCATTTAAATTTAATTGGTGATCCAACTTCCTCAACATCAAAGTCCATCGTATCAAGTATTCCAATTTTATTAAGGAATTCTTTAAAATTTTCTAAACCTACCATTTGTCCAATCCTAACGGAGCCAATATTTCCTGATCGAATTAAGATTTGTTCAGCTGTTAAATTTATTGGCATCTCTTTATCGTACTCTCTAATTGGAAATCCTGCACAAGTAAGAGTTTTAGGTAAATCATTAAACATTGTATTTGGCTTTAAAATATTTTCATTTAATGCTGCAGCAAGAGTAAAGGTTTTAAAAACTGAACCAAGTTCGTAAACTCCTTTTGTAGCTCTATTGATATAATTAATATCAGATATCTCTCTTCTTTGATTTGGATCAAAATCAGGTAATGAGACTAAAGAAATTATCTCTCCATTATGAACATTCATTAGAATTGCTGCACTACCTTTTGTTTTAAATACTTCGTTAAATTTTTTTAACTGGTCCCTTACTAAAAATTGAATATTCTTATCTACGGTCAGTTTTATCGGTTTTTGAGTAAGTTTAAGTTCTTTATCTAAAGATTTTTCTAATCCTGAAATACCATTATTATCATCATCAATTTGACCAATGATGTGACTGAATAAATTTTTTTCAGGATATATTCGCATAAGTTTTTCTTCGGGTTGTAATGACTTATCGCCTAATTTCATAATTTTTTCATAATTTTCATCTGAAATTTTTTTTTCAATATAAAAAAATTTTTTGGTATTCATTTTTTTTTCTATTTCTTTAAAATTTTTTTCTGGAAAAATATATTTTAGATTGATTAAAAGTTTTTTTTTATCTATTACTTTCTGAGTACTAATACCTACATTTATTGAACTTACTGTTTTAACTAAATAATTATCATTCCTATCTACTATATCAGCTCTAGACAGGTTATTTGAAATTGAGACAAAATTATTAATTCCTATTTTTTCTTGTCTTGATCCAAGATGTAATAAATGAATAGAATAAATTAAGGAAATTAAAAAAAAACAAAAAAATATAAAAGCAACTCTATTAAATGAAACATGAAACTTTGCCTTACCTTCTTTAAAGTTAAATTCGTTTTTTTTATTTTCTAAAATTATTTTATAGTTATTCTTCATTTACAAAACTCAGACTTTCAATGATTAGTTTATTATCTTGTTTTGAAATATATTTCATCTCGTCTATTTTTTTTTGAAATAACTGGTCATCGTAATATAAGTTGTAAAATTCTAATAATTTTTCAGTTGAACTTAAATATTCGAATTCTAATTTTGAATTGGCCAATTCTTTTTTGAAACTTCTAATATTTTCCTCCACCATAAAAATATTTTCCTCAATCTTTTTTGTTGAGTTTTTTATGAATGCTGTAGATAAAACCAAAAAAAAGATTATGAAAATTGTTAGAAATTTTTTCATAGTTTCAATCCGATATTTTCAATATTTAATAAATATTTAAATTCATTAACTAAATCTGTTTTAAAATCATAAAAATCCTCATTTTTAATAACAAATCTCAACTTTGCTGATCTTGAAGGATTGTTCTCTTTCAATTCTTTTAATGACGGTATGATTGGTTTTTTTTTTACAATTTTAAATAAATTTTTTGTTTTTTCTACCTGAGGTAAATAACGTGAAACACTTTTATTTTGTGACAAACTCCTAAAAAAATATTTTACAATTTTATCCTCTAAAGAATGAAACGTTACAACTACAAGAGCACCATCTTTCTTAAGAACCTTGGCAGCTGAAATAAGTCCATAAATTAGCTCACTAATTTCAGAGTTAACAAAAATTCTTAGAGCTTGAAATACTTTTGTTGCAGAATTAATTTTAAAATTTTTTTTTTTTTTTGTTCTTTTAATTATCTCGACTAAGTCCTCAGTGTTTATCTCCTTTGTTTTTCTAAATAAACAAATATTATTAGCAATTTTTTTTGCTTCCTGTTCTTCTCCAAAATATTTAAAGATTTTTTCTAACTCTAAAGAATCTAATTTATTTATTGCCTCTTTTGCAGAAAATTTATTTAATCCCATTTGCATATTTAAATCACCCTTTGAATTAAATGATAATTTTTTTTTAGGATCTTTAATTTGAGTTTGCGAAAAGCCTAAATCGAAAATAACACCTCTTATATTTTCATTTTTTAATTTGAGATCTGCAATATTACTAAATTTTTTATTTTTAAATATTAGCCTATCTTGATATTTTTTAAGAAAGGAGTCTGCTTTTCTTTTACTTTCTATATCTCTATCAAAAGCTATTACTTTTGTATTTTTAAAACTTAAGATTTTTTTTGTATAGCCGCCTTGACCAAAGGTACAATCAATAAATGTGCCACCATGATGAGGGGTAATAATGCTAATTATTTCATTAAGCAATACCGGATAATGTTTTGTAGTATCCGATACCATGGTGGCTTCCATT
>MDTA01144610.1_pt1 | contig 26965 bp, 28 predicted proteins | sample 811151 | NCBI WGS metagenome assembly MDTA01 (sample SAMN05326648, study PRJNA326480) | marine metagenome | isolation source: seawater | place: Indian Ocean: South | collected 2010 | reverse complement strand
GCTTGATCTTTTTCATCAAAAAAAAGAGAAGTTGCGCTGCATAACATTATTTTTCCTTTATTTTTTGTTTTCAAAGATTTTTTGTGAGGAATATTTTTTAATGAATACGGTAAATATATTTTTGCCAATTCAAATAATTGGTTATCACTTAAAATTGGTTGAGGATTATTAAATCCTACATTGGTGTAATAGTTTTGATTTTTTGAATTCTTTTTAGTTGGCTTTTTAAAGAGCAGAAATGTAGAAAGGATCACTCTTTCAAAAAAACTAAATCCGTAGACCTTCTTGACTCTAGGTGCCAAATAACTATTTAAAATGTTTTTAATATTTTCAGAAAAATTTTGTTTAGGAATGACTCTTTCTTTTTTGTTGAAATTTAAGTATTTTATTTCCCAGTTTTTAGGTAAGTTATTTTTAAGAAATTCGAAAATTAAATTAGATAACCAAGTTTCATCTAGAGACGTTTTATAAACAAATTCATAAGTATTTTGAAACTTTATTTCATCAGTTTTATAATATTTGACTAACTCTATTTTTTGATTTCTAAATCTCTCTAAATATATATTGCCGATGCTTGCTGAGAATTGAAGTATATGTATTAAGTATAAAAACCAGAAGTTAATAAAATTTATATAATAATTAATTGATTCGTCTCCAGAATTTTTTTTTTTTACGTATTTTGCAAAGTCTTCCAATAATCTTTTATGTTGGTTTTCTATAGATTGATAATTTTTCGGGTCATTATATAGTTCGTTCTCAAAAAAAATATTTTTAGATTTAAAATCAAATATTTCGTCAATTGAAAAATTATTTTTTAAGCACCACGGACCGATTACTAGATCATTGCTATAGTCAAAATCTTGACTAATATTATCAAGAAAAATTCTTTTTTTCTCTTTCATTGAATTTAAACTGTAAAGTTTAAGTAATCTTTTTTAATAAGTCTTTTATATTTTTAACTGATAAAAAGTCTTTGTTATTATCACTTGAATATGAAAATCCAGGTAAACATTTTTTGGAAGACTTTTCACTTTTGAAATATTTATTATAGTTTATCTTAGTATTAAATTCGGAATTTGGCACTATTACAAAATGATCCTTGAACTCCAAAGTATTTAGGGCATCATTCATTGATATCATTTCTTCATGTAATTTCTCCCCAGGCCTTATACCTATTAAATTCAACTTTGGATTTTCTTTATCAGAAATAGCTTTTACTAAATCAATCAATCTGTAAGAGGGAATTTTTGGAATAAAAATTTCACCTCCTTTCATCTTATTTAAACAAAATAAAACAAATTTTATACTTTCGTTCATTGTAATGTTAAATCTTGTCATTTTTTTATCAGTAATTGAGAATATTCCCTTCTTTTTTTCTTTTAATAACAATGGAATTACAGAACCTTTGCTTCCCATTACATTGCCATATCTAACAACAGAAAATTTTGTTCCTCTTTTTCCAACATAGTTATTAGCTGCAATGAATAATTTATCTGAGGTTAATTTGGATGCTCCGTATAAATTAATTGGGGACGAGGCTTTGTCAGTGCTAAGAGCAATTACTTTTTCTACACCATTTTCAAAAGAAGCTTCAATTATGTTTTGCGCTCCTATTATATTTGTTTTTACTACTTCAAAAGGATTATATTCAGCAATTGGTACGTGCTTCATTGCTGCAGCATGAATGACAATGTCAATGTCATCATTCATTGCAAAAGTTAATCTTTTAGTATCCCTTATGTCTCCGATTAGAAATCTTAAACATGAGTATTTTTTGCCTGTCCAATTTTTTTGAGCCAGGAATTGTTTTTGCTCATCTCTACTATAAATTACTAATTTTTTTGGATTAAATTGTTTCAATACATGCTCTATGAAACTTTTACCAAAAGATCCTGTGCCACCAGTAATTAATATTTTTTTTCCTGAAAGCATTAATTATTTTTTGTTGGGACTTTTAAGTTTTCCATCTCTTTTAAAAATTTTGAATTTCCATAATCGTAATTCATACATTTTGATAAATATGGTTCAACAACTTTTAACCACTCTTCCTGTTTTATTTGAATTAAATTATTCATTATTCTATAGAAATCTTTAGGATCGTCGGCATTTGACCAAAAAGGACCGTTGTCAGGTAAATCTGAGGGCCAGGCAAACTTATATGAGTTGGAATTTTTCATTTTTAATCCTCTGCACGAGAAAAAAACGGTTTTTTTTCCTCTTGCTAGAGACTCATATCCTAAAGTAGAGCTAATAGTTACAACTAAATTTGAGGAGTCAATCAAATTATAACTTTCATCTCCAGATCCTAAAGTGTTTAAATAATTCCAATTTTTATTTCCTGCAATTTCATAAAAAAAATTAAATTCCTCTTTTTTATCACCCGGATATCCAATTTTTTCAGGCCTTCCTAAAACATTTAATTTTATTTTATTTCTATTTGCAAAGTCTACAAGTAATGAGAATAAATATTTTTCCGGGTAAAAAAAATTATTCTTACTTTCTACTGATCTATTTTTCCATTTTCTGTTAGGCCCCCACTCTGAGATAAATAAAATTCCCTGACTTTTTTCTTTTTTTATGACTACTCTATTATTATTTAATGAGCCAATTGGTATAATATCACCCGTTATGTAATTTGAGTATTTTTTTCCAATCTCATCATTAAAAACAAACATTTTATCTACTAAATAACTTTTTTCGTCGTTTTTATTTAATTCACCAAATATATCATTATCTTGATTATTTCTAAAACCATTTTGAACAAATACTGTTTGTATGTTAATGAATTTTTTCTTTAAAGACCAAAAGTTTTTATTATTATCAATATTAGTAATAATAATTTTAGGTCTTACTTTTAAAATTACTTCATTAATGTAACTTTTATAATTCCAATTTGATTTATTTTTAAATAAAGATTTAAAGAATAAAAATAAGTACAAGCTTTCTTTGCGTGTTTCTAAAATAAAAAACTTGTTTAAGTCTAAGTAGCTTTTAAGAGCCTTACCTATAGTACGATCGTAAATAACAAAATCACATTGGCTAGGATTTTTGAAATAAATACGTAAATTTAAAAATATGGTTAATAATTTTTTTAGAAGCTTGAACATAAAAACTATGTAAAAGTAAAGATGTTAATTTTACTTAAAGATCAAGTAACTTGTTGTTTTAATTTCCAAGAGCCTTTTACTTTTTTGAACAAATTTTTATTTCTAAACTTTTCCTCAATTTTAAAAAATTTGTTTCTATCTAGACCCATATATTCCAAACAGTCATCAAGATACCTTGCCGGAAACTCTCCATCGTACAATTTTACTAAGTTTACTCCTTCCTCCCTAGTAATATATCCATCCCTAATTTCTCTACATGCTTCTGTTGTAGATCTTCCAAAACCAAATTTTAAAAATTGAAAATAAAAATATAATTCATCTATTTTATCGTCTAGGCTTGCATATTTGGTGAATGTTCCCTCTGTTCTCTCTGAGTCTACCTGAAAACCACAATTTTCTACTGCGTAGTAAAAATGATCATGTGGAACCCACTTTTTATAATATGAAAAAAAGAAGGATTTAATTGGTGTTTTTTTAACCATTTTCTGTTTTGTAAGTCTATAATGCTCAAAAAAATCTTTTTTCTTTAAATATTTTTTATCTAATATTTTTTTTTGCACTCCAATTTCTACTAAAGTATCTACTCCTTTTTTAACTCTCATGCTCTGATTTTTTCTTCTTCTTTCTAATGTATTTTCACCTGAAAATTTTCTACCCTTAGCTCCACCGTATTCTTCCCACTGATTTTCACCATACATAATAATTGGTATATTATATTCCTCAGCTACTCTTTGAGGATATCCCTCCATTCCATACTGCCACGGTTGTAATACATCTCCAAAATATTCGAATGCGACTCTAGTTAATTTGGAGTGTAGTTCTCTATTAGGAATATAAATTATTGTGTCGAATTTTTTACAAAATATCTCCATATTCTTCCAACCTATTTCTGTGTACATAGACGGAGCCCAACAAACACATAGTGGATTCATTCCATATTTGTATTTGAGTTGATGAGCCACGTAGCAGCTATCTTTGCCCCCACTTGAAGGTACTATTACGTCAAACTTTCCAGTTTTAGATCTATATTTGTTTAAGAGGTTTACTAATTCTTTTTCTCTCTGTTTCCAATTAATTTCTTTATATTTTCTAAAAGAGTATACACATGCATCACAAATTCCATCCTCATTGAATCCTAACCTTGGTCTTAAATTAGAATTTACACAATTTTTACAAAAGATGACTTTTTTAACTTGTTTAGCGAATGAAATTGATTTTGGTATCATGATTGATTTATAGCGTTAAAAATTTTTTTATCAAGTTAATACCATTTTTTCCACTTTTTTCTGGATGGAACTGACAACCTATCACGTTATTTTTGCCGATAATTGCATTTATTTTTTGCTTACCCATAAAATAATATCCTAAAATCTCTTTTTTATTTTTTGGTTCAGCTTTAAATGAGTGAACAAAATAGAATTTTTTTTTATCTGAAACACTTTGAAATTTATTCAAGTTTTTTTCCTTAACTTTTTTGAATTTAATTTCATTCCATCCAATTACTGGAATTTTTAAACGGTAATTTTTTTCTTCTTTAATTTTAACTACTTTACCATTTATAATTGATAAACCCTTATGACTTCCAAACTCCTCGCTTTGCCTAAGTAAAAATTGCATGCCTAAACATATGCCCAATAAAGGATTTCCTTTTTTAACATGGTTTTTAATCTCATTAAATAAGTTTAATTTTCTTAAGCTATAGGACGCGTAGCTAAATGATCCATCGCCAGGCAAAACTAAGTACGATGAACTTTTGATTTTTTCTTTTTGATTTACGATATTTACTTTAGCTCCACAAAACTCGAAAGCCCTTGACACACTTAAAATATTACCTGCGCCATAATCAATTATTGTAATTTCTTTTTTCATTTAAACTTAAATTTATTTATTCTTTTTTTTAATTCTTTAATAGTAAGGTCGTTATAATGAAGAGCTTTAGCAGCAGAAATTCCGTCAACTGAGCCTATCTTTAATAATTTATCTAAATGCTCAAAATTACCAAGCCCGCCAGAGACAATAAGGGGAACTTTACAAATCTTTGAAACTCTTTTAATTAAATCAAGGTCAAAACCTCTTTTTGTTCCATCTTTATCTATTGAGGTTAACAAAACCTCTCCAGCTCCCAAAGAAATAACCTTTTTTACCCAACTTATTACGTCTAACCCCGTTTTATTTCTTCCATTTTGAGTAAACACCTCCCATTTATCATTAGAAATCTTTTTAGCTTCTATTGAAATTACAATACATTGTGAGCCAAATATTTTGGCTAAGTCATTAATTAAATTTGGATTTGTCACAGCAGCAGTGTTCAGGGCAACCTTGTCAGCCCCGTTTCTGAGAATTTTATGAGCATCTTCTTTACTTCTTATGCCACCTCCTACCGTGATAGGTATGAAAACATTTTCAGCAGCTTTTTTGATTACATCTATTAGATTGTTTCTTCCGTAATAACTTGCAACTGAGTCCATCAATAATAATTCGTCTGCACCCTCATTAAAATACTTAGTTGCATATTCATTTGGATTACCTACTATTTTGAGACCCTCTAAGTGAATTCCTTTTATTAAATTTGGTCCTTTAATATCTAACCGGGCTATCATCCTGGGCTTCATTTTGAATAAAATTAAAAGGTTATTTTTTTTTAATTTCTTTTTTTAAAGACGAGACTATGTAGGATATGTCTTGATCCCTAAGGCTTGGAAACATTGGAAGATTAAGAATTTTTGAAGTAATCTTTTCAGCAATAGGGCAATTTAATTTTTTAAATGATTTTATGGTTCTTTTATAGATTTTTTGCTCATAAATTGGCATTTTGTAAGCAATCCTTGTATCGATATTGTATTTTGACTTGAGATTTTTTGCTATTTTATCTCTTTTGTTTATTAGTATTGGAAAGAAAAAGTATGCATTCTTGCAATTTTTTTTAACAGTAGGTAACTTTATACCTTCAATATTTTTTAACTTTTTCTTGTATTTTTTTGCAACCTCTCTTCTTTTATTTACAAATTTATTTATCTTTTTTATTTGAGCAAGGCCTATTCCAGCTTGCATATCTGTTAACCTAGCGTTGGTACCAAGCAAATTATGGAGATAATCTCCAGATTTTTTTTCACCGTGACTTCTTCTCATTAAAATTTCCGAGTACATTTTTTTACTATGAGTGAATACCATTCCTCCTTCTACGCAACTTAATATTTTGGCCATATGAAAACTCATTGTAGAAATTTTTGCATTAGCTCCTGTTTTTTTACCCTTGTAAATTCCTCCTAAAGATTGAGCCCCATCCTGAAGTACATGTAAATTATGTTTTTTTCCAATAGCAAGTATTTTGTCTATATCACTCGGGTTTCCACCATAATCAATAAATATAATTGCTTTTGTTTTTCTTGTTATGGCTTTTTCAATCTCTAGCGGATTGATATTAAAGTCATCCTCTTTAATATCAACGAATACTGGTATAGCATTTTGATAAGATACCATTGAAGCAGAGGAGAAATAGCTCATAGCGGGGACAATTACTTCATCTCCAGATTTTATCCCAAGAGTTTTCAATGCTATATCCAATGCAACTGTCCCATTGCTTACTGCTACTGCATAAGGAACATTACAATAATCAGCCATTAACTTTTCAAATTTTTTTACTTTTGGCCCTTGAGTAAGCCAATTTTTTTTAAAAGAATCTTTAATTTGTATAAATTCCTCTTTACCAATATCTGGATTTGCCCAAGGAATAAAGTTTTTGCCCATAATATTAATATTCCAATTTTTTTGAGTTTTGTTTAAAAAATTGAGTTAAAGATTCGAGATTTGAGTTTATATAAGTTTTATCATCTATAGTTTTAGATTTTAAAGCATCTAAAACCTCTTTAAAACCGATCGAAACATCAAATTCATTTTTTAAACCTAAAAATTTTTCAATTTTAGTAAAATCTACTTTATAATTTCTTTTATCATTGCTGATGGGTATGTAATCTACTTTTAATGATGGAACATGTTTAATTAACTTTTCGACTATTTGTTTTTTTGTAAAATTCTCTTTGGTAAATCCTGCATTAAAAGTGTAATGATTTTCTTCAAGATTATTCTTTTGAATAGTTTCAATTATAATATTATTTATATCATTAACGTGTATATATGGACGCCAGGTATCTGCAGCAAAAACTGATATTTTGTTAGTTTTAAAAGCTTCATAAGCAAATGAGTTGACTGTTAAATCAAATCTTGTTCTATGTGAGACTCCGTAAGCAGTAGCAAATCTCATTGAAAAGGTCTTAAAATTTTTATTTGCTATATTTTTTATATAATTCTCACTATCTATTTTTGACTCGGCATACAATGAAACAGGATTAAATGGACTGCTCTCTTTAGCAAATTCATCGTATGAACTTATTCCGTAATTTGAGCAAGTTGATGCAAATATAAATTTTTGCACGTTGTTCTCTTGGGCTAATTCACATAAAATTTTGGTTCCGTTATGATTTATGTCATATGCCGCTTTTGGAGCTGCTTCACAAGGTTTGTCACCTACGATAGCAGCTAAGTGAACTATTTCATCCACCCCTTTTAAGCACTTATTGACTATTTTTTTGTCTCTAATATCTCCAATAATTAATGAAAAATTTTTGTGGTTCGATAAACTTCTCACTGCTTTATCACCGTATACCATGAGGTCCAAGCAACTTACTTGAAATCCTTTATCAAGTAATTTCCTTATTAATCCACCTCCTATGTAGCCACAACCACCTGTAATAAAAATTTTTTTACTCATATTTTACTTGTCCCTTGGCAAATTTTTTAAATTTTTATTTATTACTTCGTTACTTAGAACAATTTGATTTTTTCCAACCTTCACCTTTGGTTCAATAATTGCTCTAGAACCTACTGAGACATTTCTCTCAATTACACTACCTGACCCAATAATACATCCAGGAGAAACGTAGCAGTTTTCATTAATCTTAGACTTAAAATTCAGTATACACCCACTTGCTATGTATGAGTTATCTGAAATTTCAACACCGTGCTGAACGACTGAGCCACTTGCAATAACTACGCCTGATTTAATTACAACGTTTCTTTCTATGAAAGCATTTCTAGAAATAGCATTTATTGGTATCAATCCCTCATTAGAAGCCTCATAAAAGGCATTCTCTCTAATATAATTATCACCTATCGCTGCAATGAATCCACCTACATTTTGTCTTCTTAAATCTTTTAAAATTTTTCTTGTTCCTAACAAAGGAGCATTTCGATATATTTTTTTTCCATTAAATTTTTTATTTTCTTCATCTGTTCCAATAAAACCTACAACTTTATAGTTATGTTCATTAGAAATAATTTCAGCTATATTTACAGCTGCCGAGCCCATTCCTATCACTACAATATTCATTATTAATTTAAAAACTCCTCTAATATATTAATTTGACTTTTAATTTCATCAATTTTATTTGTTTTAAGTTCTAGTGTAAAATAGTCTTTGTCTTTTTTGATATATTTCCAAAACCAGGAATTCTTTTTGATAAGATCATTTGTGTCAAATTTACCCTCGTTATCACTTAAGTGGTAAGCTTTAATTTTCTCGTCAAATTTTACCAAATACTCGGATGGTGAAAAATTTAAAGTTCTTGAGGATACTTTTAAGTGGGCCAAGTCTATTAAAATATTTACGTCTTTAGAGAAACCTTTCACCAATCTCTCAGTTTGTTTTATTGAAGTCATCATTAAAGGGTTCCCATTAAATGTATCGAAGTTTTGTCTATTTATCACATTATTTTCTACTAGTATTTGCACGCCTTCCTTTTTTCCCAATTCTCCAAAAAAGTTTACTCTCTCTAAAAAAATTTCTTCAGCAATATTTTCATCATTCTTTTTTTGAATTGAAATTTTTTTACCTAATTCTTTTGGATCAGGATCAATTAAAAAGCCAGCATGGAAACTATAATAAGGTATTTGAAGTTTAGCTGACATTAAAATTGAATTTATAATATGTTTTTTGCAAACTTCGTACTTTTCTTTATTAAGAGTAGCTAAATTTAAAGTAAAGGGCTTTTTAGGTGGCGGAAAATAATTATGCAGCATAAAGTTTATTTTTGAACTAAAATTTTTTAATTTTTTGAAAATATTTGGATCATATTCTCCTCCGGAAAGTTCAATATTTTTTATGCCATTACTGCTTAAGTGTTCAATAGATTTTTCTATCGACTTACCTTTCATCAGACCTGTAGAAACATAAATCATTAATTTAAATCAGTTTTTTTTAATTGATAATCAATTAAGAGATTTTTTTTTGTTTTTTTTCCTAAAACTTTGTTAACTTCTTCGCCTAATAATCCTAAACCTGGTCTTTTCATTATAATGTCTTTAGACGTTATTACTTGTCCTTTCAAAAGATTTTTTTTTAAAGTGATACTTTTTCTTGATATTTTTCTTATACTTAGTTCCTCTGAATGTATTTTTTTGATATTAGAGCCCAAAATTTTTTCTGCAGATCTAATAGAATTTACGTACTTCTTGAAATCTTTCGGATCAGCAGAAGCTTTATGATCAGGTCCAGAAGATTTTTTATTTAAAGTAAAATGTTTTTCAATAACTTCAGAACCAAAACATATTGACATTATTGCTGCCGTTTCAGAATTAGAATGATCAGAGTATCCTATAGGTAATTTAAACTCCTTTTTAAGGGTATTTAAAACATTTAAATTAATATTTTTTTCTAAGCATGGATAATTTGAGACACAATGAAGTAATGTGATTTTAGTATGTTTATTTTTTTGGTAAAGTTTAATAGTTCTTCTTATTTCTTCTAAACTTGATGCCCCAGTTGAAATAATAACAGGTTTTTTTGTTTTTATAATTTCTTTATGTAAAATATGATCAACTAAGTCTGTTGACGCGGTTTTATATCTCTTAACTTTTAGTTTTTTAAGAATTTCGAGAGCTTTTAAATCATAGGGCGTTGATAAAAAATTTATTTTAATTTTTTTACAAAAATTGAAAATTCTGAAAAAATCGTACTCACTTAATTCAAGACTTTTAATCATTTCAAAGTGAGACTCTTTAGTTGGCGTCGTTCTAGATTGGTAAAGAACCTTTTGAGTATTTTTTTTGACAAATTGACTTGAAAAGAAAGTTTGAAATTTTACTGTATCTGCACCACACTTTTTTGCTTGTTGAATCAGTTTTATAGCTTTATTAAATTTGCCATCATGATTAACACCGATCTCAGCAATAATATCGATTTTGCTTTTAAACATTAAATTTTATTTTTTTAGGATGGCAGCGATATTGTTTCCTAATTTAGAATAATCTTTTACAGTTTTTTTAAGCCAAATGGGTATAGCAATTGAGTTCTGTAGTAAGTTTTTTGTTTTATTTATTCTGTTAACCTGCTTTTTTGGAAGGGCATGGCCCCAAAATGCTGCGCAGTGCCATTTAATTGCGTCTGGTAGATTTTTTGTACCAAAACCATCTTTTTTTAATAAATTCACAATTTTTTTTCTTAATGATTTATTGTTCATAAATATAATTAACGTATCAAAAATTTGTTGGCCGTTTTTAGGAATCTTCCTTAATTGGGTGAATTGTTTTATTTTATTTTCTAAAATTTTATATCTCTTAGAATTTTCGATTATAATTTTGTCTAGTTTTTTTAATTGTGCTTTTCCAACAACTGCTTGCATTTCAGTAATTCTATAATTAAATCCAATAATTTTCACAGTATCCTCGCCTCTTGGAAAATTTGGATTTAGTTGGTGTCCATGATCATGGTACTCTCTTGAATATTTATCTATACTTTTATCATTAGTAAAAATCATTCCTCCTTCACCACAAGTAATTGTTTTGCCAAAATCATAACTTACAGCACCAACATTTCCTAAGGTACCTAAATATTTATTATTATATTTTGCACCCATAGACTCACAATTATCTTCCAGAACTTTTAATTTATTTGATCTTGCAATTTTTAGAATTTGTTCCATTTCACAAGGCACTCCAAGCATGTGAACAGGTACTATAGCCTTAGTTTTTTTTGTAATTATTTTTTTTAAATCTTTTGGACACATATTCAAAGTTTCATCAACATTACACAATATTGGTTTAGCGCCTACATCTAAAATAGCTTCTATGGTAGCGATAAAATTAAATCCTTGAGTTATAACTTCATCGCCTGGTTTTACCCCAAGTGCTTTTAAACCAATTTTAGTTGCAGATGTACCACTAGTAACAGCTAAGGCAAATTTACTTTTCATTTTTTTTGCTGAGAGTTTTTCAAATTCTCTAACGTGAAATCTTTTTCTTATTTTTTCAAAACCATGGGCAAAAAGTATTGCTCTATCCTTTTTAAATAGATTATTTAAACTCCTCAGCTCCTCCTTACCGATATATTCAAAACCTGGCATTTCTCTCTCTTTTATTAATTTGAAAATATAATTTTTTTTCGAACTTTTTTGTTCTTTTTAAATCATAAGGTGTATTCTTTGGTTTATAACAAAAGGTCCATCCAATTCTTTTTTGATTTGATAAGTTTTTAAAACTTCCATGAACGACGAGAGAATTATGAACAATTACATCTCCTGGATTAACGTTCGGAGTTGATTTCGAAAGTTTATTTAATTTTTTTAAATTATTAAGTTTTTGTGAAGACCCTTTAACAAATGAAGATTTATGTTTTAAAACGCCCATTTTATGAGACTTGTCATAATAGAATACCGATCCATTCTTCTTATTGCTCGGTGTCAATGCAACCCATAAAGTTAAACCTTCATCGTTTTTTACATTCCAATAATAAGCATCCTGATGAATTGGAGTGGGTTTGCCAAAGCCTTTCTTTTTGATAAAAAGTTCACTTGCTCTAAGCTCGGGTTTTTTATTTAATAGTTTTTGTGCGATTTTGTAGATTACTCCGAATTCAGCAAATTTTTTTATTTTTTTATTTGCCTGCAAACGATGGAAGGAGCTAATCTCTTTAAACGCTCGAACATCTCCAAAATAATTTACATGTCGGCCTTGATATTTTTTATGATTTTTTTTCAAAAAGGAAAAAATTTCAGACTTAAAGCTTTTAATTTTTTTTTTTATTGAAGACATTTCGGAATACTATCCAACCGAAATTGTTGTAATTTTTAATATCATTTTTTGTAATATTCATAATTACCATATACTATACCCTCCATCTACCACTAGATTTTGTCCAGTTATATAGGACGATTCGTCTGAGCATAAAAAAATAACTGTAGAAGCAATTTCATTTTTTGTTCCCATTCTATTCATTGGAACTTTGTTAGAGTATTTTTTAGTGAAAGTAACATTATGATTATTATATACTCCACCGGGACTGACAGTGTTAACTCTTATACCAAATTTAGCTAAATATGTAGCGAGATATCTAGATAAACCAATTACAGCAGCTTTTGATGCAGAATAAACTGCTGGTGAACTTATTTTTTTTCCAAAAAGCTTAGAACCTTTATAAATTCTACCGTCATTGCCAAGTATGCCTTGAATTGAACCAATTTGAATTATTGAACCGCTTTTCTCCTTTATCATATATTTAGATATAACTTGAGAAAGCAAAAAAACAGAATTCAAGTTTACATCTATTACTTCTTTCCATGTTTTCATTTTATAATTTTCAAATTTTTCAAAGAAATTTTTTCGACTCGACGATTTTGAACCAGCATTATTAATAAGAATATCTATTTTTTTAAATTTATTAATAATTTTTTTCACAGTTTCTTTAACATCTCTTTCTTTAGTAATATCGCATTTAAAAGTAAAAAAATTATTTTTTGATGAAATCTTTTTCATTTCCTTGTCTAAAAATGATAATTTTTTTTTATCATTATCTAAGCCAATCACAATAGTTCCCCGAGAGGTAAGGCTTTTTGAAAATTCACTCCCCAATAGACCCGCTGCACCACTTATTACTGCAACCTTACCTTTTAAATCATTATAATTATACATTTTTCACTTTATAATTTTGAAGCAGATTTGATGATTTTCATAATATTTAAAGTACGAGAAGGCGTTATTAAAACTTTTTTACTTTTTACCATATAAAAAAATTTTTTAAGTGTATTTTTAAAAGCAGTAAAATTATCATTAAAATCTATTGAAAATTTACCTTTATCTCCAAAAACTGAAATATTATAAATTGCTGAGTTTTTACCCAAGCAATTGATAATTATGTTCGTATTTTTTTTAGTGATAAGATTATATGATTCATACCTTGTATTAATTTTTTCAATTTTTTTGACATCTAGAAAGCCAATTTCATCTAAAACTTCGAGTATATGAACTCCATACTTTTTCCAATCATTCACAATATTAGCCGTTATAAATTTAATTTTGCCTAATTTTTTTATTTCGTGTTTTAAAATTTTTGTTTCTTTCGAATATCTAAGACCAGATGTACTCATAAGCTGGCCTTTTTTTATATATTTTGAAAAAAAAACTAATTCTTTTTGATCTAAGGATAAAGGTTTGTCAATAAAAACTGGAATTTTTTTTTCTAAAAATGGTTTAGAAATTTTATAATGCATATCATCTCTAGCAATAATCAATGCGTCTATTTGATTAAGCATCGAAGAATAATTTTTTAAAGGAGTTTTAATTTTACTCGCCGCACACAATATTTTTGTTAGCTTTGGATTTTGTGTCCAAGCATGTGTTATTTTCACATTTTTTATTTTAAAATCTTTAATTTTTTTTTTTTTTAAATATTTGAGAATATTTGAATATTCAGATTTTTTATAACCCTTTTCTGAAAAACCATTTACAATTGAAGAATAAGAAAATGGATGACCATTACCTTTATCAAATAATCCTATAATTCCAGTTTTGATCACCATGTGCTCCAGCCACCATCCACAATTATATTTTGTCCAGTGATAAACGAACCTGCATTAGTTGTTAATAGTGCTGTGACTCCTTTTAGATCATTTGGAAAACCAATTCTATTCAACGGACATTTTTCTGCTAATCTTTTAATAAATTTAGGATTATCTTTTTGAGTATGTTTTAAAGGAAAGGCACCTGGGCTTACACAATTTACCCTAATTTTATGAGGTGAGAAGAAACTTGAACAATATTTTGTGAGTTGAATTATTCCAGCTTTGGCTGCACCGTAAGAAGGCGGGTTTGCATATTTTTTTCCGTCGTAGATTCTATAATCTGGAGCTACGTGTCCGTAAGAAGACCCAACATTTAGAATATTGCCAGACCTCTTTTTTAATTCAGGTAAAAAAATTTTAATAGTTTTAAAAACACTGGTTAGACAAACATCGATATCAAAATTCCAATCCTTATTTGAAATTGAATCAAAAGTATTTTTATTTCCTGACCAGCCACAATTCACTAAAACATCTAAGCCTCTGTTAAATTTTTTAGATACCTTTTTTTTCAAAATTTTTAACGAATTTTCATCTGTAATATCAGTCTTAATAAAATAAATATTTTTGTTTTTGTAGTTTTTTTGTATTTTTTTAATAACCTTTAACGACTTAATTTCATTTCTGCTTGCTAAAATCACATTGGCTTTTAACTCAGCAAAAGTTTCGGTCATTGGTGTGCCTAAATAACCAGCTCCACCAATTATCAATACATTTTTATTTTTCAAGGTAAAGAGTTCTTGAAGTTTTATTGATTTATCCCTACTCATTAGAATCTTTTTTTACTTTCTTTTAGTGCTATTTCAGCAAGTTTAAAATCATATTTTTCATCAATTTCAGTTCCAGCTAAATCAAAGTTATCTTTTCTTTTCAGAAAATATGACAGAGATTTACCAAAAACTAAACTTTTAGTTTTAAAAAAATTTTTATTTACAAAAAAAGCATATATTGATCCATCAAGTTCGTAAGTTTTTTCGAGCTTTTGGCGAGGTATCCACGCATCATCAGCCCCCTTTAAGAAATACGGCTTAGGAGTGTTTTTAGCATTTATTTTCCAAATCCTGAATGGATGAGACCTACTCTCAATAAATGTTGCAATTGAATCTGCTTTTTTATTTACTAATTTTTTTATACATTGGCTTATCAAACCTTTTTTTCGGAATGGAGATGTGGGTTCAAGAACAATAAATATATCGGGAATATAATTTAATTTTTTTAAATAAAAATAAAAGTCTCTAACAGTATCGTAGGTAGTGGAAGAGTCTGTAGCCAGTTTTTTTGGTCGTTTGTGAATTTCAGCACCATGAGCCCTTCCAACCTTGGCTATCTTTTTATGATCAGTTGATACAAAAACTCTATCTATAGCTTTTACTTTTTTTGCCGCTTCGATCGACCAAACTAACAAGGGCTTTTTTCCTAATACATGTAAGTTCTTAAGTTTAACTCCTTTGCTGCCCCCTCTAGCTGGAATAAAAGCTACAATTTTCTTTTTCATAATTTTTATTTTAAGTTGGAAAAGTTTTCCTTTAATTTAGCTCTTCCATTTTCTATCATTATAATTTTATCTGCAATTTTAGTGGAAGACTCTGAATGCGTTATCATCAAAATAGTCGTGTTATTAGAAAGTTTTTTTAATGATTGATTAATTAATATCTCTGACTCTTTATCGATTGAACTAGTTGCCTCATCTAAAATTAAAAGTTTAGGTTTTCTTATTAATGCTCTTGCTAGAGCGATTCTTTGCCTTTGTCCTCCTGAAATCTCAGTACCCTTTTCTCCAACAGTAGTCTCAATATTTTTTGGAAATTTCATTACAAAGTCATAGGCATTTGATAATTTTAAAACATCCACTATTTCACTATCACTTACATGAGTATCCTTGGCCCATGCTATATTATTTCTTATAGATGTATAAAACAACATGGGATCTTGAGGCACATAGCCAATATTTTTTCTTAATAATTTTAAATTGATTTCATCAATATTTTTTTTATTTATGATAATATTTCCAGATTGAGTTTTTTGAAAACCCATTAATAAATCTATAATAGTAGATTTTCCAACTCCAGAGTCTCCTACTAAAGTAGTTATCTTATTTTTAATAATTTTCAAATTACAATTATCTAAAACTTTTTTTTTCTCATCATAGGAAAAAGATACATCCTTAAATACAATATCTTCCTCAATTTTTTCTATCTTCTCTATTCCATCTTTTTCTTTAAAATTATCAGCTCTATTAATAATTTCTGAAATTTGCATATAACTTGGTTGATAATTATTTATGACTACTGCTGTATTTAATATATTTCCTATAAGTGGAAGTGCACCATAAAAACTCCAAAAAATTGCAGCGTATGCAGGTATATTTTGTACTTCAAAAACTAAACTGAATACAAAAATTAATATTATTATCCCTAAAGGTTTAAACAAATATGTCGCTATTAAATTTACTATTTGAGATTTTAGATCTGAACTTATGTATTTTTCTAAGAGACTTACATTAGAATTAAACTCTTTATTATGTAATCCAAACCCGATTATAAGTTTAACACCATTTATTGTCTCATTTAATTTACCTATATAATTGTTTCCAGCCAACGTTCTTTCCTCACCCAGCTTTTTGCTTGTTTTACTTAATAGTAAAAATGGTAGACCAAGTAAAAAGCAGCTAATGATAATCAATGAAGTCATAAAAGGATTCACAAAAAACGGAATAATTATATAAGTTAAAATATTAAAAAAACTTGCAAAAGTTTCTCCAATTACTCTTGATGCTACTCCTATAAAATTAATTTCTTTTGTTAAAGAATTTAATATTTTTCCATGCTTAAAATTATTGAAAAAACTCCATTTAGTAACTAGAATTTTGTTTAAAATTTCTGCTGCAATTGATTTTTCAATTGAGAATTTAATTTTAAGTATCCTGTATTTAACTAAGAGTGATAAAGCTGCTTTTACAAGATTTGAAATTACAAAAATTGATGCAAAGCTAAAATAACTTGGTGTAAACCCTAATTTAGAGAATATGTTCAATAAAATTTCAGTAAATTTATTCGGATTTGTTAAACTGGGATCTAAAAGATAATCTGCAAAAGGAATTAATGACAAAACCGAAATAGCAATTATAAATGCCTCTATTACCATTAAGCTTACTAGTATGATAAACTCTTTGGGATACTTACTTGTGATATCACTAATAAATTGTTTTATAGTATTTAGATAATTCATTTTGAATTTGATTAATTTAGGCAAAGCTCCGCACTTTAGACTCTTAGGTAAAAGGTCTCTAACTGCATATTATTTTTATTTCTAAACTTGCCGGTATAAATTCTTAGAGTTTTTTATAACGGTAGTCTTTATGTCACCAACTAAAATCTTTAGCTTATCTTTCTGATTTTCTATGACATTAAAAATCATGTTTGCAAAAGGTCCATTCATAAATATTCCCCTTTTAATGTTTGGATAATCAAAAAAACTTTGCTTAATATACCCGTCTGTATCTTGATTATTCTTGCAATAATTAATGAACTTTACAATTTCATTTTGACTATTTTGGAAATTTGTTAAAAAATATTTTAATCCTCTTAAATTTTTTAAAATTTCAAACAAATTTTTATTAGTAAAGTTTTTGTGATAACAAATAAGGTAATCCTCTAATATATCTTGTTCCTTATATCTAATTTTATTGTTTATTTTTACTTGATATTTAATCTTCGGAACGAATAAAACAGGCAATTGACCTAAAGTTTTTTTAAGGTCATTTTTCAATATATTAAGTTCGTTTTTTTTATATTTTAATATTGTCCACATTTATTTTCTTTTTTTATCGATCTGATGTTCTTTTTGTAATTCTTCGTATTCTTTCATCTTCATTTTCATGAAATTGACAGTCAATTTCATCTTTTGTGATATGCCTTGAGGGGTCAATAAATAAACGTAATTAATTTTTTTTTTACTTTTGCTGAAATTCTCAATTTTAATTAAACCTTTTTTCTTAAGTTCCCTTAAACAATAATTGATTTTACCCAAACTAAAGCCTAACTCGTTTGCTAAGTCTCTCTGACTAGATTTCGGTTTGTTTTGTACCTGTCTTAGTACGTTAAAAAAGTCTTGATCGTCTTTCATGTTTGTATATATATATGTTCAAATTTTGAACATATATAACGTTCAAACATTGAACAGTAAAGAAAAAAATGATAAAAGTTGAAGAATAATGCTTAAAAATTAACCATATATTGGTAAAAAAACATTCGATGAAAAAAAAGCTCAATATTTTAATAACATCTGCAGGTAGTCTTGGTGCTTTAACTCAAATAACAGACCTTTCAAATACTTTAAGAGCTAAAATAAATTTTTTCGGAACACATAGTGATAAATTTAAATTAGAGCGATCCAAAACTCTATGTAAAAAATCCTTTTTAATTCCAAGTACATCAAATGCAGAAAAGTACATAAAAAAAACACTAACTCTAGTTAAAAAAAATAAGATTGATTATGTCATTCCATGTTCTGATAAAGAAACTTTTTTAATATCAAAGTATAGGAAGTATTTTAAAGGAAAATTATTTCTTCCAGACCATAAAGATGTAACATTGTGTCAAGATAAAAAATTATTTTATAAATTTCTTGAAGAATTTAATTTAAACAGACCTTATTCAATAGATCTTAAGAATAATAAAACTATTAATAAGTTTTTTAGATTAAAAAAAACGAGGAAATCCTTTGTAAGGATAACAGCACCACAATCTGGGATGGCTTATGGTGCTGCAATAATTAATAACAAAAAGGAATTAATCAAATGGTTAGAGATGTGGAAAATTTTTAAGAATGTCACTATAGATAAATTTAGTATTTCTGAATATTTACCTGGAAAAATTTATGATACGCTATTTTTGATGAGAGACAATAAACTTATTTTATCAAAAGTGATTGAGAAAAAGAAATATTATTTGGGACAAAATGATTTTACAGGAGCTGGATCAACTCCAGAAATAGCTGCAACAACAAGTGATAAAATTTCAAAAATTATCACTTCAGTGAATTTAAAAATAATGAATATCATCACACAAAAAAATAAAACTAAAGCTAATGGGATATACCATTCTACAATTAACTATGATTATAAAAATAATCCTTGTATTACTGAAATAAATATTGGTAGGTTTCCTAATATTAATACTTTTTTTAATAATTTTGGGAAAACAAAATTTTCAGATGAATTTTTTAAAATTATTCTAAGTATAAATTCGAATATTACAAAAAATGTTCAATTTGAAAAAAAGAGGAAATATATGGTGAGATCATTAGATCAGCTTCCTTTTTATTTTTCTTCAAAAAAAAATTTTAAGGTTTAGATGATCTTTGATAACAAAATTGTCAAATCTGGAAAAAAGTTTTCAATAAAAAACTCATTCACTAATAAAATAGTTGGCCAGGCAATAGATGCAGACAAAAAACTAATAAATCTTACAATAAAGAAATCTTTAAATTTTAAATGTAGGTTGAACTCTCATAAAAGAAGCTTAATTTTAAAAAAAACTGCAGAAAAAGTTAGAAAAAGAAAAACCGAATTTGCGAATGTAATTGTTAATGAACTTGGTGTCTCTTTTAATGATGCTTTATACGAAGTAGATAGGGTTATTAAGTGCGCTGAAATTTCCTCAAAAATTTGTAGATATATCGATAAAGATATAACACACAAATTTATTATAAATAAAAATCAAAAACCTAAATTAAAGGTCATATCAGAACCGCTCGACTTGGTGCTAGCAATTACACCTTTTAATCTCCCTATGATACTTGCGGCTCATAAGATATTTCCAGCGATAGTAGCTGGTACTCCAATTATATTAAAACCATCAGAAAAATCACCTTTATCTTCAATAAAACTTTTAAAAACTCTTATCAAAAGTGGGCTACCATCTAATATGGTTAATATAATTACAGGAAAAAATGGAAAAAAAATCATCTCTGATATTCTTTCAAATCCAAAAATCAATTTAATAACCTTCACTGGGAGTTCGAAAGTTGGAAAAAATTTAAAGAGAATGATGGTAGCAAAAAACCATCATTTGAAGAAATTTATTCCTGAACTAGGTGGATGTTCATCAGTTATTATCTGTTCTGATGCCGACTTAAAAAAAGCAGTAAAAGTAGTATTAGATGGTTGTTTTAAATATTCAGGACAAAGATGTACGTCTGTTAGAAGAGTAATAGTAGAGGAAAAAATCGCAAAAAAATTTATTGATAATCTTCTTAGGGAAATAAAAAAAATTAATTTTGGAAACCCCTACGATAATAATACAGCACTAGGTCCTCTTATCAACAAAAGAGAAGCTAAAAATATTCAAAAAAAAATAAATTCATCAATAAAAAAAGGAGCTAAACTTCTATTTGGTAATAAACGAAAAGGAGCACTTTTAAGTCCTACAGTATTAGACAAAGTAAATTTGAAAATGAAAATAGTAAATTCCGAAACTTTCGGCCCGGTTTGCCCAATTATCAGATCAAAGAATTTAAAACATTCAATAAAAATCGCATCCGAAACTAATTTCAAAATTGCTGGAAGTATAATAACAAAAAATAAGATCAAAGCTTACAAAGCTTCTGATGAACTCAAAGTTGGTCAATTTAGTATTAATGGTCCACCTGGTTATAGAACAGAACTAGCCCCTTTTGGAGGATTTGGAGACTCAGGTAACGGTGAAAAAGAGGGAATTATAATCTCGGCAGAAAACATGAGAATGCTCAGAGTTATATATGAACACTAATTATTTCAAATAGTTTAAATGAGAAATAAAATAATGGGTTAAACTATAGATTTTAAAGGTTGATTATAAAGTTCAATACATTAAATGATTATAAGAGGTATATTTTCTTTTTATAGACTTATTAATATTTAACAATTTTTTGTTTTTTCTCAAATATTTTATGATTTCAGAACAAGATATCTCAAATCTTTCATTAAAGTGAATAATTATTTTTTTTAAAAAAAGAAAATCTTTATATTCATCTAGAGTCAAACCAAGTTCGGGCCAATATAAAGTGGGCGGGGAAATAAAATTAATTACCTTAAATTTATTATTATTTTTCATTGCCCATGTTGGCCATTCTTTTTCTTTTTTAGATTTAGCGTATTTATAAGATTTGATTAATGATTCTAATTTGAATATTTCTACATCCATTCCATCTGGAAAGCTTCTTATTTTTCCATTTGTTAAAATATCACAATTATTTTGTCGAAATAATTCGATTCCATTTTTAATAATATCTAAATCAATTAATGGACAATCTGAAGTAATTCTAACAATATTTTTACATTTGAATTTTTTTGCAGTATCAATTATTCTTTTTATCACATTGTGATGGGAGCCCTTAAAATATTTAATTCTATTTTTTTTTGCGATTAAAACTATATCTTTATTTTGTTCATCATCTGGCATCGCAATTATAATCTCACTTATTGATTTTAATAATTTCAATCTTTTAATTAAATACTCAAGAAAACTATATTTTTTAATTTTGTATAAAATCTTTCCTGGAAACCTTGTTGATGAAAGTCTAGCCTCAATTATAATTGAAAACTTCATTTTATTTTTTAAGTTTTTGAAATACTCTATCCATATTTTTGAGATATTTTTTAATCAAGGCATTTGAGTGAGCTATGCTAACATAAATTATATTTGATGCTAAAAAGTTTTGTTTAATCATTTCTTCTGCAATAAATTTTTTGTAATCTTTTACTGGGATATTCTCTAAAAAGAATTGAAAAAGACTGTCATTGCCTTCTATTCTTATTTTTATTTTATTTTTATTTGCTAATTTTATTAAATTTGTCTTTATAATTTTTCCTTTCTTTTTTATAACTTTCCAGGACTTAATTTTTCGCATTTGATTAAGAGTCAAAAGTCCTGCTGAAAAACCTATTCTCTCAGACCAAAAGGTGCTGCTAATAAATGAACTTTCAGCACATTTCATAATTTTTTTTTTTTCCAATAACAGATGTTATGCTATAACCGTTTCCAATAGCTTTACCAAACATTGCTAAGTCAGGATTTACTTTATATTTTAAGTGAAGCCCTCCGTAATTTTCTCTAAAACCTGTCGTACACTCGTCAAATATTAAACAAATATTATTTTTTGAACAAAAGCTTCTTATTAAAGATAAATAATTTTTGTTTGGTTCTTCAAATCTTTTAACTTCCATAATTATTGCAGCTATATCTTTGTTTTTTTTAAAGATTTTTTTAATTTCTTCAAAATTGTTATATTTTACGGAAAATACCGAGCCCTTCAAAAAATTTGGCACGCCATGTATTTTTAGTTTAGGAAATAAATGAGTTTCCATATAACTTTTACGATTAAATTTAGCTGCGAGATACCAGTCGTGCCAGCCGTGATAACCGCATAATATTATTTTATTTTTTTTTGTATAAGCTCTTGCTAGTCTAATGGCTATCGCGTTTGCTTCTGCTCCAGTTTTTGCAAATTTTGCCATTTTAGCCCAAGAATGAGGTTTTAAAATTTCTCTAGCAAATTTTGGTTCCTCAGGACAATTTAATGTTGTCATGTTTCCTTTTTTTAATATCTTGAATAGTTGATTATCAATTTTTGGATTTGAGTATCCAAGAATATTTGTGCCCACTCCCATAAATGAGAAATCATAATATTTTTTTCCATCGTAGTCCCAGATTTCACAACCTTTCGATTTATCAAAATAAATAGGCCATAATTTCGATGGATGTCTACTTTTGTTTTTAGATAAAAAACTATTCCCTGTTGGTATTACTAAGTTTGCTTTTTTCCAGAGAGTTAAGCTTTTGTTTTTCATTTGATTTTATTTAACCTTCTTAATTCAAAGGTGCTTTGTTTTCGTTTATTAATAATTCTATTTATTTTTTTCATATTTAGTCCCGTCTTTTTTAATGCATTTTCAATTTCTTGTAATTGTTTAAAACTATTTACTCCTATAACAATATTATCGATAAATTTAAATTTTTTAATAAAAGCTAAGCTTACATCAAGGATTTCTAATTTAAAATTATTTATTTCAGCTATAAGTTTGTTAATTTTTTTTGAATAATTTTTTCTGAAAACTAATCCCTGCGCAAAAATTGATCTTACTTGAATCCTAATTTTTTTTTTTTTTAAGCTTGTTATTATTTTTTTTGATAAAAACCTTCTCTCAACAATGCTTAATGGAAATTGCACAACATTTATATCATTCGATTTGACAATTTTGCTGATAGATTTTTTGTCATATATCGAAGCACCGATACTTTTTATTATTTTATTTTTCTTTAATTTTTTGAATTCTATTAAAACTTTTTTAATCTCAGGTAAATTAAGATTATCAAAGTTATGGATGAAAAAAATATTAAAATTTTTAATTCCAAATTTTTTTAAATTTGCTTTCATTAGATTATTAAGATCTTTTGAAAAATTTTGGGATTTAATAAATCTTTTTTTTAAAGATATTTTTGAAGAAATATTATATTTATTGAAGTTTAGCTCTTTAGAAAGCTTTGAGAAATCGTCATATTCAAAAGAAGTGTCTAGATGATTATATTTTTTTTTTTTTATATGCCTGAGAATTTTTAAAACTTCATTTTTTTCAACATTGCTATTAAGTATACCGTAATTGTTGAAAAAATTTGCGGTTCCAATAACGAGTCTATTCATTAATTTTAAAATAATTATTTATATTTTTTACGACATAATTAAGTTTTTTATTTGATAAACCATAAAAAATCGGCAAACTTAAAGATGTATTGTAGTAAATTTTACTTTTTTTTCCAATAAATTTTCCCTCAAAAATTTTAAAGTTAAAAATTGGAATGTAGTGATATTGTAAAATTATTTTTTTTCTTTTCATGAATTTGAAAAAATCGTCTTTTTTTCTAAGATTAAAGTTTTTGATATTTAAAATAAATAAATGATGTGAAGATAAATAATTTTTGTTATGGTTGGGAAATGAAAAATTTTTATTTTTTCTTAATTTTTTTCTATAGAAGTCAGAGATTTTTCTTCTCATTTTTACGAATTTTTTAATTTTATCAAGTTGAGTGATACCTAAGGCACATTGAAAATCTGTTAATCTAAAGTTTAGGCTATTATAAACTACATTATATTTCCAGTGCATGTGTTTATTTTTTTCAATACCGTGTGATCTTAATTTTTTTATCTTCAAATAGTAATTTTTTTTATTTGAAGTTATAAGACCACCTTCACCTGTTGTAATTGTTTTTAAAGGATGTAATGAAAACGTAGATATATCACTATGTTTACAACTTCCAATTTTATAAATTTTTTTTCTAAAAATGTACTCAGCACCAAGCGCATGGCATCCATCTTCGATGATTTTAAAACCATATTTTTTCTTTAATTTATAAAATTTATCTGCATTTTGAGGGTAACCTCCGTTATACATAACAATTAAAGCTTTAACATTTTTAAGTTTGAATTTTTTGCAGCAGAGTTCGATATCATCTGGCGTCATTTGCCCTGTTGATTTATCTACATCTGCCAGATAAATTTGGGCTCCAAATAATTTTGCAGTATTATAAGATGATATAAAATTAATACTTGGCATTATCACCTTATCATTTTTACTTAAATCTATAGCCTTAAATGCTAAAAAAAGTGCGGATGTCCCACTATTGCAAGAAAGTGAATATTTACATTTTAAAAATTGATTAATTTTTTTTTCAAATTTTTCTACATATGCGCCGGTAGTTATTTTTTCATTTTTTAGAGATTGTTGAACAGATAGTATGTCTTTTTTATCTATATATTGTCTACCATAAGGTATTGAATTTTCCATTTAAAATAATTCTATTTTACTAATTTTTTAACCAGAGAATTAACTTTTTTATCTTCTTTAAAGATTTCTTTTAAAATTTTTTTGGACTCTTTAGGATTATATTTAAATCCTAGTTTTAATAAATCCATCCAATTTTTATTATTTTTTTTCCTAACGTTTTCTATTTTAGAAATAATATTTGAGTAAAATTTATAATCGTTTTTTGTCTTCATTTCCTTAAAAATTCAAATACCACATTTTGTGAATATCCTGGGATTATATTTTGATCCAAAGAATATCCTATTTGGTTAATATTTTCATCAAATTTTATATTTTTTCTCAATTTCGAATTTAATGCATTTATTACTCTTGTAATAAAATAAAAAGATGACGAAAATTCATGTAAATTTATAAATTTTATATATTTAAATTTATGATTTATTAACCTTTGGTTTTCAATGTACACATTATGCCAAGGTGGAATGATTTTTTTGAGTCCAACTTTTTTTCTGACTTCATTTATATTTTTTAAATTTGTAAGAGAATTTTCACAACTCAAAATTTTTCCATTTTTTTTTAATAATTTTGATAGTTTATCGAGCACTTTCACTTGTTGTTTAAAGCTAGCTAAATTAATTAGAGATCTTTTGGTTATTATATAGTCGAATTTTTGATTTAGTAATTGAAGCTGTTTTTCATCTGTCATATCTAATTCTATAAACTTTGTTTTTTTTATAAATCTTTTTTTTGCTTCATTGATCATTTGTTTACTATAATCAAAACCTAATGCTGATTTATAGTTAATTTTTTTTTTTAATCTCTCAAGAAATATACCATTGCCACAACCTACGTCTAAAACACTTTTGTTTTTTTTAATCAATTTAATAAGATAATTTGTCTCCAGCAAATCAGGTAAAACTGTATTAGATCCAGCTAATAATTTATTTTTTGCTCTTGAATTCCAAAAAGACCTGATTTTTTTTTTCATAAAATGTTTTATAACATACTTATTTTATATTATAACATCGAATAATGAATATAGCTTTAGATAGATATTTAATCACAAAAAAATCAAGGCCCTTATTAGTGGCTGAATTATCCTGTAATCATTGTGGAAGTTTAATTCTTGCGAAAAAAATTATCAAAGAAGCAAAAATGCAAGGTGCTGATTTGATAAAATTTCAGACTTATGAACCAGAAACCATGACGCTAAAATCTGAAAAAAGTGTTTTTAAAATAAAAAAGGGTTTGTGGAAAAATAAAAAGCTTTGGGAGTTATATGATAAAGCAAAGACTCCGTTCAGTTGGCAAAAAAAATTATTCGCTTACGCGAAACAAATAAATATTCCAGCATTTAGTACGCCCTATGATGAAAGTGCTCTTAATTTACTGGAAAAAATAAATTGCCCGATTTATAAAATAGCATCCTTTGAGCTTACTGATTTACCGCTTATAAAAAAAATCTCTGAAACGAAAAAACCTGTAATTATTTCAACCGGTATGGCATCGCTGAAAGAAATTGAAGAGGCGGTAAAAATTTTAAAAGGGAAAAATAAATTTATTATACTTTACTGTGTTACTAATTATCCAGCAAATTTTGAAGACTTTAATCTTTATAATATTAAAATTTTGCAGAAAAAGTTTGGCTGTTTTGTTGGTCTTTCGGATCATTCAAATGATAAATCAATTGCAGCTTTATCAGTAGCAATGGGTGCAAAAATATTTGAAAAACATATTGCTTTAAAACATCAGCCAAAAAGTTTCGATTATGATTTTTCTTTAAAAGGAAAAGAAATTAAAGAATTTGCTAAAACAATTAAAAGTTCTTGGAAAGCAATTCAAAAAGGAAAGTATAAAGTTTCAAAATCTCAAAATCTTATGAAAAAATTCAGAAGATCAATTTTTATAACCAAAGACGTTGTTAAAAATGAGGTAGTTTCGAAAAATAACGTTAAAGTTCTTAGACCCGATGGAAATGGTCTTGAACCAAAGTTTTACGATGAAGTAATTGGAAAAAGATTTAAAGGTAAATTTAAATCAGGAAGTCCATTATTTAAAAAGTATATAAAATAAAAATTTTTTTCAGTGCATAAATCAAGCCAATTGAGCTATTAGTACTGGTCAGCTGCACGCGTTGCCGCGCTTCCACATCCAGCCTATCAACGTAGTGG